>LSQX01408773.1_pt1 | contig 22910 bp, 20 predicted proteins | sample 654561 | NCBI WGS metagenome assembly LSQX01 (sample SAMN04489861, study PRJNA283612) | anaerobic digester metagenome | isolation source: 4 biogas reactors fed with cattle manure at either 37C or 55C with and... | place: Denmark: Kongens Lyngby | collected 2014
TAATGGCCGGGGTCCTACCCGATTTCAGCGATGCTAATTTGATTAAAATGTACCCATAAAAATGGACAGTTAGAGTTATGAGAATCCTTATGAAAAGACGATAGAATTGCGAGGAACCTAAGAATGGGTTTATTGGCTGCATGTGCGGTTGACCGAGCAAAAAGGGAAGCTGTTTCCGTCAGCTAGTTTTGCACGCGCGGTCCGAAACGTTCCGGAACGTTTTAAACAACTTTGTCCCGGACTCTTCTCAAGATTTTCTCTGTAACAAGATTATGGACACGATAACCGTCTGCCCACGGTCAGGCAACTCCGTCAGCAGCGGGACATTTTCCGCTATGCGTGCTTAAACGATTTTAGTTTCTCTTCAACGCAGATCACATTGATACCTTGTTTTCTGAATTGCGCGGCAGCGGAATCGGGCATGCCTGCATCCGTGAAAAGGTAATGCACCTGCTGAGGCTTTGCCGTTACATTTACACCGCCGAGCTGATACTTTGAACTATCGGTTAACACGCAAATGGTGTTTGCCGTCTGAATGCAGGATACGTAGAGTTCAAAGGCGGGATTGGCCGTGACGAAGCCTGACTTTTCATCGAATGCAGATGTCCCCATGAAAAGGTAGTCTGCACGAATAAACTGCAGCCCGTTATTTGCAATAATGCCGCCAACCTCGTATTCATCGCGGTTAAACAGTCCGCCGAGCATAATAATCCGAACTGTTGCCGAGTTCTTCAGCGAATTCAAGACAATCAGGGAATTTGTGATGACCGTAAGATTCATGTGCGATATATGCGGGCACATCTCTGCAATGGTGCTGCCGCCCAAAAGGATAAGGGTGGAGCCATCTTTGATGATGCTGCACGCGGACTTCGCAATGATGCGTTTCAACTCCAGATGACTTGATCGCCTCTTGCCGTAGCTTGTATTAGGATCTTCCGCGTTGTTGATGGCCGCCGCACCTCCGTGCACGCGCTGCACTAATCCGTCACGGTCGAGCGCTGCCACAATGCGCCTGGCAGTGCTTTCGCTGATGGACAGCTCTGAACTGAGCTGAGCGATCGACGCATAGTGAGCCAGATTGATATATGCAAGAATTTCAGAATGCTTTGACATAAGTACCTTCCTGCTTACATGATATCAGTGATTAAGGGCAGGCAGTTGACAAAGTTCACTCGCTTAACCACGGCGCACGTCGTTGATAACTGCAAATCAGTCCACTTTGCCTGTTACCCATACGACGGTGAGAGGCATGTTGCCTCGCTGAAAGGTGGTATGAAAAACGTGCGGCGGCACATAGAGTCCATCGCCTGCCTTGATGGGATATTCATCTTCGCCGACAACCATGACGCCTTCACCTGAAATCACATAATAGACCTCTTCCATATCGTGAATGTGACCAGTCGTTGAGCCGGAAGGATAAATGGTGGTCTGGCCCATCGTCAACCGTTTCGAGGGGCTGTTTTCATTGTGGATGAGGTAGTAGGTATCACGAAGGATTGTCTTTTCTCGATCCTTTACGTGATGGCGCAAAGAGCGCGGGTCAATGTCGGCAGGAAAATCATTAACATTATAAATACACTTCAAGAAATATACCTCCAATCATGATTGGCGACAAATTTTTTATTGATTGATAATGATCATGATATGTTTAAATTTGACGGAAAACAAGCAATCGGTGCAGTGATTTATACAATTGCTTGTTGTTTATCAAAAATTCTTGTGCTAATCTGGTAAAAACGATACAGATTCGAACTAGCATAATTATCCATTTTGGAGGTTCCGATCATTGAAGCAACTCATGTTTATCAACGGACATTGGGTTTCCGCTAAAAATAAACAGGTGTTCGAAGTTTGCAATCCGGCAAACGGCCGCGTGCTTGGCACGGTCCCGCTGGCTGCCGAAGCTGATATTCAGGCGGCCATTGACGCGGCTGCCGCCGCACAGGCGAATTTTGCTGCCATGGGGCCGTTTGAGCGCGGAAAACTGCTGCGGCGGGCAAGCGCAATCGTCGAGATGGAAACAGATGAGATTGCTTTGATGATGTCGAAAGAACAGGGCAAACCAAAAAATGAGGCTGTGCAGGAAGTAAAGAAGGCTGCCGAGACACTGCGTTACTATGCTGAGGAGGGTGAGCGTGTATATGGACGTATCATTGCCAATGAAGAATCTGGTTTTGAAAGTCGTGTAGTCTATCAGCCCATCGGTCCGGTCGGTGCGATAACACCATGGAATTATCCGGTCGAGCTTCTAACCTGGAAACTGGGCGGAGCGCTTGCCGCCGGCTGCACGATTGTCTGCAAACTGCCATATGAGACGCCGCTTTCCCCCTTGATGTTTATTGATTGTCTTGCCCGAGCCGGATTTCCCGCAGGTGTTGTCAATGCCGTTACGGGACCAGGAGCCGTCCTGGGGCCGCTGATGGCCAGAAATCCAAAGCTGAAAAAGATTGCTTTCACGGGCTCCACAGCGACAGGCAGATCCCTGTTTCGGCAATCGGCCGACACATTGAAGAAGCTGTCGCTCGAGCTTGGCGGAAGCGCACCGGCTATACTCTGCGCGGATTGTGATCTTGAAGAGGCCGTAAAAGGCACCGTAAGACGTGCTTTTCGCAACAACGGACAGATCTGCATAGCGATAAACCGCATCTATGTGGAACGAGCTATTTATGAGGAATACCTGGAGAAATTTGCGTTTGCCGTGAAAAAGCTGAGCATCGGAGACGGAGCGAGGGAAACGGTCGATCTGGGTCCGATGTGCACGAAAACCGGTCTTGAAAAAATCATGCGGCATGCAGAGGATGCGCGCAGGAAGGGCGCGCGGATACTGACGGGCGGCAAGGCACCGTCCGGCGAAAAATACGAGCATGGCACTTTTTATGAGCCTACTGTTATCGCTGACGCAACGCAGGACATGCTTGTCATGAGAGAAGAAAGCTTCGGGCCCGTCGTCGGAGTCGCGCCGTTTGATTCGCTTGATGAAGCACTGGTGCTTGCAAATAATTCACCATACGGGCTTGCCGGTATATGCTTCACTTCCAATCTCAACACGGCTCAGAAGGTTTGCCGCTTGCTCGATGCGGGCAACATCGCGATAAACAATGTTGATGCCGGCGTGATGAACGCACCGTACGGCGGCATGAAGGAAAGCGGCTTCGGATATGAGCACGGACCGGAAGGTCTGTTCGAATATCTGACAGCAAAGCACCTTCGCTTTAAATATGGTGAATAAAGGCAGATGCCCCTGCCATGGGGCAGAAAAAGCGCTTGCTGAGGCAGTGGAATTCAGGAGGGAATGCTCACATTCATCGTTTGGCTCAAGTGATCAGGAATGGGCGGGTTTTTGCAAGCGAAAAGTACAGCCCGCCTCACTGGTGATCAAAATGATCATCAACAGGGACTAGGAGACTTCATGGCGTTTTTAGTAGGCATAGACGTGGGCACTTCAGGCACCAAAAGTGTGCTGTTTCGTGAGGATGGCTCCGTTTTGTCTGAAAAGACGGTGGAGTATCCGCTCTATCAGCCGCACAATGGCTGGGCTGAACAGGATCCCGAGGATTGGTGGAACGCCGTTTGCGAAGGTGTTCGCTTTATTCTGCGTGAAAGCATGATAAATCCGTCTGACATTTCAGGTGTTGGGCTTTCAGGTCAGATGCACGGTCTGGTTATGCTGGACGGTGCCGGCAAGCTGCTGCGTCGCTGCATCATCTGGTGTGATCAGCGAACAGGCAAGGAAGCGGACGAGCTGGATTCGCTTATTGGTCGCAAACGCTTGATCGAAGTAACGGCAAATCCCGCGCTCACAAGTTTTACGGCTGCAAAAATACTCTGGGTTAAAAATAATGAACCGCAGATTTACGCTGAATGTGAGCACATATTATTGCCCAAAGACTACATACGATATCGCCTGACAGGTGAATTTGCCACAGAAGTGTCTGATGCATCCGGAATGCAGCTCATGGATATTGCAAAACGCCAGTGGTCCACTGAGGTGCTGACGAAGCTGGATATCGATCGCAGGCTGCTCGGGACCATACACGAGAGTTTTGAAGTATCTGGCATGATAACCGCGAACGCTGCCGCGGCAACGGGACTCGCGCAGAACACAAAAGTCGCTGGCGGTGCAGCCGACTGTCTTGCAGCGGCATTGGGCACAGGCATTGTCAAGGCCGGCCGTGCTGTGACCATGATCGGAACCTCTGGCGATATCGTCGCGCATACGGATGAACTCAAGATTGACTCTCTGGGACGCGTGCACAGCCTCTGCAGTGCGGTTCCATATAAATGGGCAGTCATGAGCTGCACGCAGGCTGCGGGACTGTCGCTTCGCTGGCTGCGTGACGTGTGCTGTGCACCGGAAACAGAGGAAGCAAAGGCGCGCGGCATCGATCCGTATGTCGTGATGAGCGATTATGCGTCGTCTGTACCGATCGGCGCAGATCGCCTGCTGTACCTCCCATATCTGATGGGCGAACGCTCACCGCACCTCGATCCGCATGCACGCGGCGTGTTTATCGGCCTCTCTGCCGTGCACAAACGCGCACACCTGATCCGCGCTGTCATGGAAGGCGTAGCATTTTCCCAGCGAGAATGCGTTGACGTGTTTCGTGAATTGGGAGTGGAAATAAACGACATGATGATGTGCGGAGGAGGTGCAAGAAACTTGCTCTGGAGGCAGATGCTGGCAGATTTGTATGGGACAGGCGTAAGCACGATTCAACCGGAAGGCGGGGCGGCGCTCGGTGCGGCAATACTGGCTGGTGTGGGCACAGGCGTATTCAATTCCGTTCCTGAAGCCTGCGATGCTGTCATTCAGAAAAATGAAACGTGCCCGGCCATTTCGGAAAATTCGGCAAAGTACGAACCGTATTATGCGATATACAGACAGGCATATCTGGATCTGAAAGCAACGTTTGGGAAGCTTGGTGATGTAAGTTAAATGAGAAGTATAAGTTCATTAAGCGGAATATTTCCAACATTAACGACGCCGTTTGTCAAGCATAAAGTCGATTTTGCAAGGCTGAAGTCGAACGTTGAAAAATATAATGAGCTTGATCTGGCAGGCTACAAAATTCTTGGCGGAAAAGCGGAATATACAGGATTAACGCATGAAGAGGCCATCGGAATTGCACGTGCGGTCGTTTCTGCCAATAATAAAAAGAGATTAATTATCGCGGGCGCTGAAAGAAAATCGGCAGAAGCCTCACTTGAGTTTATCAGGGAAATTGCAGACCTTGGCGTTGACATCGCGAGCATTATTTCACCGTACATCTATAACATGGCAGACAATGACTTGCTTACTTACTATATGAAAATTGCTGATAAGTCGCCAATACCGGTTCTCATCTATATTCCACCTGCATATTTAACCAAAAAAGAGATACCAATGGCGATCATTGCGGAGCTGAGCAGGCATGAAAACATCATCGGTTTGAAAAATTCATCCGACCGGGAAATCAGAGAATTCAAGGCAAGTGTTGATCCTTCTTCCGGTTTTTGTTTTCTTGGCGGCAAGGTCGGGTACATGCTCAGGGATTTTGAACAAGGTGCAATCGGAGCGATCTTGTCAGTTGCAAATTACTGGCCTCAGGACTGCATTGATATTTATCGTCTGATCATGGAAAAGCGTGGTGAGGAGGCCTTGAATCGCTGCCTGAACGTTCACGATTCATGTCGATTGGGAGCTGCGGCCTATGATGTGGCCGGTGTGAAATATGCGATGGATCTGGCTGGATATTTTGGCGGAGAACCACGCTTGCCGTTGCAGCCTTTAACGGAAAAACAAAAACAGAAGATAAAGGAGTCTTTTATCATGACAAATAACAGATATGTTGAGTGACTGGTAATATTTACAACTGAAAGGTGTATACTTATTAAACATCAGTCAGTATGAAAGCCGGTGTTGAGTTGTTTAAAAAACCAATAGATATGGGCTTCTGACATATTTTGCCCAATCAGACAGCTTGCTCAACAGTTTAATCCAGCTAATTTGGGGCGCTTCAGGTGCTCGAAAAAATAATCTTACAAAAAAAAGGAGTTCGTATGACCGTTAATTATTCACCACAGGAGCAGGGAAAAACGACGATTAATTTCACGCTTGATTCTTTGAGTGCTGTTGCCGCGCGCGGAGACGAGAAAGATGTGCAGCGTGTTATCAATACGTCGATATCGCGCGAGGAATATACACTGCTGAAGGATCAAGTCAAGACAATCGGAGTTTCCGATCGTTTCAAGGATGTTGTGAACACCTTCAAAATGCCTGACGGTGAAACTCCGGCTGGTTTCCGCATAGAAACATATTGCCAGAAAGACGGTTTGCTTCTGGTCGATCTCGTTCGAGATATCAATTTCGATAAGAATGGCTGGCGTCGCCCGACGAAGGTTTTGTTTTCGGCCGATTCTGCGAATCCGTACGAAGTCGAACCGATCGCACCGCTTCTCGGAAACCTCACCTGCAATCCGGGCATCGTATACGATTTGTTTATCAACAATCCGAAAGCGAACGTCGGTCAGAAGTTCAAGACGATAGAGGAAGTCATGACGGAACTTGGCCGCATTCTGGGGCCTGGCTGCGACATGAGTGTGGAGCTTAACAATCCTTTCGAGAAGGATTTCAATAAGATCCTTGAGGAATGCGAAAAGTTCAGGGAAATACTGACCAAGTATCGCCTGGTAATTAAAGTGCCGCACATGGGGCCCGTGAATGCCGAAAACGTAAAAGAGTTGTTGACGGGCGACAAGAAATTCAGCGGCAGATACGATCAGCCGACGACTGAAGATGCTTTCCGCAGTCATAATCTCGCGCTCCGGCTCAGGGAACACGGTTACCGGATAAATTACACCTTGATGTTCGAACCGTATCAGGCAGCCTTGGCCATGCAGGCAAAGCCGGCTTTTATCAACAGTTTTGTTCGGCATAGGCGATATCAATCGGAACAGATAAAGAATTTCCTGGCCTTTTATGAAATGACGAAAGATCCGAAGCATCTTGAAAATCTGCGCACGATGATGCTGAATGCTGATCTTTTGAGCAAGGGTGAAGCAGACAAGGATCTGCTGTCCGTAAAGCATTTTGGCGAAGAACTGCTAGCTTACCGCATGATCGACAAACACGAAGGCAGTGACGGACTGGATGCCGCCAGACATAATTTGCGCATGCTGAAACAAAGCAATCTTCCCGACACGCGGCTCATTGTCTGCAGCATGGAAGGACCGCTCAACTATCCAGATATTGACAAGCTGACTTGTGAACCGGAATTTGCCGATGTTATTGACAGACTTGTCATCACAGCGGAACCAGGGTATTTGGCGAGATTTACTTCGACCAGTCAGGTTGTGTCATATCAGAGACGATTCATGAACGCAGTAGAAAACACGAATAAATAAGGGGCTCGAAGGAGGATTCCAATGAAAAATGAAAAATTGAGAGGCGTAATCGCCCCGATCACAACGCCGTTTACGAAGACGGGCGAAGTTGATTATGCAGGTTTGAAACGCAATGTTCAGTTTTACGCTGAATCAGGCATCCATGGTTATTTAGCCCTTGGCTCGAACGGAGAAAACAAGAGTCTGACCAACGACGAAAAAGTTGAAGTCCTGAAAACCATCATTGACAACAAAGATAAAGACCAGTTTGTCATGGCCGGATGCATTTTTGAATCAACGTTCGAGACGATTCTCTATGCCAAAAAATACGAGGAACTCGGTGCCGACTTTATCACGCTGCTGCCGCCCTCTTACTTTAAGAAGCAGATGACTGAAGCGGTACTCGTCAAATACTTCAATGACGTTGCCAACTCAGTCAATACGCCGTGCCTGCTATACAACGCCCCTCAATTTTGCGGGGGAACGGAACTTACCGTTAATCTTGTCAAGGAATGCGCGAAGAATCCAAAAATTGTCGGCATGAAAGATTCGTCGAAAGGGAATATCGAGAATTTCCTGTTTGCCGTCAGAGATCAGATCTCTGTTATGGCGGGATCTGCCGATTTCTTCATGAATACTCTGTTCATGGGCGGCACGGGCGGTGTTGTATCACTGGCCAATGTATTTCCGGCGCTGGTCAAAGAACTGTATGAGCTGATTCTGGAGAAAAAGTACAGCGAAGCATTTGCCCTCAATGAAAAAGTGCTGAAACTGAATAAGAATGTATCCGGTGCCGGCGGTGTTGCCGCCGTCAAGTACGCCATGGATCTGGCCGGTCTGTCCGGCGGTGATCCGCGTCTGCCGCTGCTGCCGCTGCCAGATGAAAATCGGGCAAAAGTAAGGGCGGCGCTGGAATCACAGGGTATGCTTTCATGAGAAAGATTCTTCTCACAAAGAAGCTGACGGATGCCAATGCCGCACTTTTCGACGGCATCCCGGATCTTGAGATCGTCACCATACCGGACGGTGAACAGGATCTGTTTGATTTGCATATGACCGACGCTGAAGCCGTTTTGCTTAGCACCGCGTATGAAGTTGACAGCGCAGCCATAAAGCGTGCGAAACACTTGAAAGTGGTCAGCCGAACCGGAGTGGGGATCGATAATGTCGACGTTCAGGCAGCGACAGAAAACAACGTACTGGTATTGCATACGCCGGAAGCCAACTCCATTTCGGTTGCGGAACATACGCTTACGCTTATTGCCGCGATATCGAAACAGCTGATTCTGTATGACAGTGAGCTTAGAACCGGAAATTTCAAAATTCGCCGTGCCAATAAAAGTACTGATCTAGACGGAAAGACTCTGGGATTGATCGGCTGCGGAAGAATCGGCCGATTTACTGCCGAAAAGTGCAGGGCGGCCTTCAATATGCAGGTCATCGGTTTCGATCCCTACATCAAGTTGCTTGACGGCATCGTTCTGTACGAGAACATCGAGGATGTATTCAGGAACGCTGACTGCATTTCCCTCCATTTACCGTTGACGAAGGAAACTGAAGGCATGGTCGGGGAACGTCTGCTCTCGCTGATGAAGCCGACTGCGTACATCGTGAACACTGCAAGAGGAGGCATTCTTGATGAAGTCGCTCTGGCGGAAGCATTGAAAAACGGCAGTATCGCCGGTGCGGCTCTTGATGTTTTTGAGCACGAGCCGATCCAGGCGGATAACCCGCTGCTGTCATTGAAAAATGTCATTCTCACGCCTCACAGTGCGGCGTTGACCAGAGAGTGTTCAGAGAGAGTTGCGCATGAAGCTACATTGGGTATCAGCGAGTATCTGCGCGGCCGTACGCCGAAATTTGTGTATAACAGGGAGTTGATCAAGTGACGAAAAAATTTGACTTTATGGGTTTTGGTGAGGCGATGGTCCGCTTCAACGCGCCGGAGCATATGCGTCTTGAACAATCGAGTTATCTGCAGCTGGCGATTGCCGCCGCCGAGCTGAACTGCTGCGTGAATATTTCGCGCCTTGGCCTGAAAACGGCATATATTACTAAACTGGTCGATACATGGAGCGGAAAGTACGTTGTTAATCATGGCCGTGAGCACGGTGTCGACATGTCGGGCGTGAAAATGGAACCATTTGACGGCAGCGGCAAAACGCGCAACGGCCTTTGTTTTCTGGAAGTCGGCATCGGACCGCGCGCCAGCCGGCAGATTTATGACCGCGGACACAGTGCGATAAGCAAGGTTGAACCGGGTGATTTTGAGTGGGAACAAGTGCTGGCAGATACCCGCTGGTTCCATACGACAGGCATCACGACGGCGATTTCGGAAAAAGCCGCCCAGCAAGCAGTGGCATCGTTGAAAGCGGCAAAAAAACTTGGGATTACAACAAGTTTTGATCTGAATTTTCGATCAACGCTGTGGACGAGCGAGCAGGCGCAGAAAACGATGAAGGAAGTTATGCCATACATCGATGTCATCGTTGGCAACGAAGAAGATTTCGAAAAGATGCTGGGCATCAAAGCAAAGGATACGGGGAAACATTACACCGGAATAGATCCGGAGAACTACAGGACGGTTGCAGAGAAGGTCGTTGAGGTGTATCCGAATATCATCGCAGTCGGCACCACGCTGCGCGAAGTGCATACGGCGCTGCTGAATGACTGGCGCACCGTGATGCTCTACAAAGGCGAATATTATGTCTCCCGCAAGTACGAAAATCTCGAAATAGCCGATCGCACCGGCGGCGGTGACAGTTTTGCCTCAGCGCTGTTTTATGGCCTGCTGGAGGGCAAAGATCCGCAGGAAATTATTGATTTCTCGGCTGCCTACTCGGCCCTTTGCCATACGTTCCTCGGAGACTGGAACTGGGCATACAAAGAAGAGGCGGAACGCGTTATGCGAGGAGAGAGCGCCCGCGTCATCCGGTGATGGGCGTCTCCGGAATTGTCGCCCATCTTTGGCTGACACTGGGAAAAATGCGATAGGAGATATACGCGAATGAAACAAATCAATGTTGGACTAGTTGGACATAAATTTATGGGACGTGCACACACTCATGCGATAACTGATGCGCCGATTTTCTTTGACCTTGGCGTGGAAATTGTCAAGAAGATGATATGTGCCGACGAAGAGTCTGTTTTTGACGTTGCCAAACGATGGGGCTGGGAGAAAGCGTCTTTGGACTGGAAAGAGCTAATCAGCGACAAGGAAATTGATGCAATCAGCATTGCGGCTCCAAGCAAGTTTCATGCTGAAATTGCGATTGCCGCTGCCGGCGCCGGCAAACATGTTTTTTGGGAAAAGCCCCTGGCGCTTGATATGGCAGATGCTGAAGCGATGGTCGCTGCCGTGGAAAAGGCCGGTGTCGTCAACATGGTCGAGTTTAACTTCCGCAGAGTCCCGGCGCTTTGCCTTGCAAAGCAGTTGATCGAAGACGGCACGCTCGGCAAAATCTACCATTTCAGAGCAATCTGGCAGCAGGACTGGCTGACAGATCCGATGTTTCCGATGGCCTGGCGACTGCGCAGAAACTTTGCCGGTTACGGAACGCACGGGGATCTGGGCGCTCACCTTGTCGATATAGCACGTTTCCTGATTGGCGAGATAGACGAAGTATGCTGTGAGCAGAGAACATTCAATAAAGTCCGGCCGAAGGCAGTATTCGAAGATGGTCTTTTTGCTAAAGCCGGCGAGGAAATGGGGGAAGTTGACGTCGATGACGCGTCTCAGATGCTTGCTACTTTCGCTGATCGGGACATCATGGCCTATTTTGAGAGCACGAGAAACGGAACAGGACACAAAAACCAGAATCTGATTGAGGTCGCCGGGAGCAAGGGCGCGGTTATATGGGATGAAGAAAAGCTGAATGAACTTCAGTACTACAATGACGCAGATCCGGCCCATGTCAAAGGGTTCAGAAGAATAATGGTCGGTGAAGGTGTCCACCCGTACATGTCCAACTGGTGGCCCGTGGGTCATATCATCGGATACGGCGATACATTTGTAAACGAGTATTTCGATTATTTCACAGCCATAAAAGAGAATAAGCAGATTTCGCCGAATTTTAACGACGGTCTGCGCTGCCAGAAGGTGCTCGATGCAGCTGAACAATCTGCTGCCGAGCGCAGGTGGAGAAAAGTAATTTATTAGTAGACGGCGATTTTCGTCAATGAGGAGGTGCTACATGAAGAAAATTGCGGCTGAACACGTCAGTTCAGAGGTGATGAAGGGGCTCGGCAGAGCCGTCCGCATAACGCCAGATTTGGTGCCGGATGCTGAAACCGATATACAGTCGTATTATGGGCAGCTTGCCGTAATGGAATCAAAAGAGGCCGTGCAGATTGGTATTTGTGTCGCAAAAAACCGGGCGTTTGTCGTCGATGAACTGGAACAGCACGTGCAAACATCCGAATTGCTGTTCGCGGTCAAAGGTGACTTTGTGACGCCGGCAACGACCTCAAAAGAAGTGGACGGAAAGCTTTACCCCGACATGGACAAGATTGCGGCCGTGAGGGTGAATCAGGGGGAAGGCGTTTTCTTCGATAAGGCAGTCTGGCATTGGACCCCATTTGCAATCACGCCGACTTGTGATGTTCTGGTCGTTTTCGAAAAAGAAACGCCCGGCAACGACTTCACAAGTGTCAAGCTGGACGAGAATGTTGAGATGGTGCTTGATGATGCCAAAGACTAATCGCTGCCGCTATTCTGGTGAAAAGGAAGTCGCTGATGATTAAGAGAATGTTTTCCAAGTTAATGAAGTATGATATAGCAACCATTTCGGCAATTTTCGTCGTCATGCTGGCTGTCTTTGCTTTGACTTCGAATCCCATGAGATTGGGATTCAGCCTGACCTCAATTTCCAAAGACGTCGCTATCTTTGCTGTCGTGGGAATGGCACAGATGGCGACTCTGGCAGTCGGACAGTTCAATTTGGCTGTCGGTGCCATTGGCGGAGCCTCAGCCATGATATGCGGCTATCTGATCAACTTGCCCACGCCGGGCAATATGGAAGTCGAGCAATACACTCAGGCTGAGATCGGGCTGGCGCTGCCCTGGGTGATCGGCCTGGTCGTGGGACTGATTGCAGGTGCTTTGCTCGGCGCAGTGCAGGGCTGGCTGATCACAAAAACCAAGATAAATCCGTTCATCATCTCGCTCGCTCTGATAAGTGTCATTCATGGACTGAATATGGGCATTACGGAGAACATCTACTTTCGCCGCCTGCCGAGCGGCTTCACGAATCTGAACAGAGTATCGATTCCTCAGGCCATTGCCGTAGCCGGAAAACCGACGACGTTCGGCTTTCCGCTCGTGTTTTTAATAACGCTGGTGATTATGGCGATCGTCTGGGTGCTTTATAATCGCACATCGTTCGGTCGAAAAATGCTGGCAACTGGAGTAAGCAAGAGAGCCGCAGACTTTGCAGGAATCAGCTCCACCAAATACGTGATGTATGCACATATATTCAGCGGCGTGCTTTGTGCATTTGCCGGCATTTTTACCGCGTCAAAGCTGAGTGCTGCCCAGACATCGACCGGCGACAACTGGCTGCTCTATTCCTTTGCGGCTCCAATTCTCGGTGGAACGCTTCTGAGCGGCGGCAAGGTATCCATTCTGGGAACCATGATCGGCGCGGGCATTATGACACTTATTACGACTTTGCTTGCCGTTTTGAAACTGGATGCATTCACACATCAGATTTTCATTGGCGGCATTCTTCTGGTGGCCTTCATGCTGAACAGAGGCAGAGAAGCCTTGAGCAAACAGCACGATGCGACGGTACTTGAGGCGAAACCGGCAGACATTGTCATCGAAGCAGAGGGAGACAAACAGTGAAGAAGTTGCACAACACAGAGTCGACTAACGGGAAGAAGTTTCGATTCTCTAATTCACTCGGCATCCTGATCGTCATCATTCTGTTTGCCCTGCTCGTCCAAACGCGCAGCGCGCAGTTTATTTCGAGGGACAATTTTATCACTTTGATGCGGAACTGCAGCATCATCATCATTGTTGGGTTCGGTCAGATGGTGGTTATCGCTGGAGGCGGCCTCAATGTTTCGATTGGCTCGATCGGCGGTCTGGCTGCGGTTGCCGTCGGTGCGTTTACACAGAGGGCCGGCCTGCACTGGGTGTTGGCTGTCATACTGGCGATCCTGATCGGCGGCCTATGCGGCGCATTCAACGGGATGCTGATCACCAGGCTGGGATCAACTAGTGAAATATCCTGGCTCGTTACGCTTGCCACCATGAGTGTGTTTGCCGGCATCACGCTAACGATAACGAAAGCGAATCCATTCTATAATCTGCCGAAAGGCTACACCTGGATCGGAACACACAACATAGGCGGCGCGGTCCCGGTGATGTTTGTCATTGCGGTGATCTTTGCCCTCCTGATCTGGTATATGTTTAAGTACAGCAGTTTTGGCCATCAGATTCTTGCCGTTGGTGCGAATCAGCAGGCGGCCACGCTGTCAGGCATAAAAGTGCAGCGAGTCATTGTCGCCAAGCACGTTATTTCTGCAGTGCTGGCGGCAAGCGCAGGCATACTCTTCAGTACGAGGCTCGGCTCCATTCATTCTGACATCGGTCTGGACTGGATGCTGTTCTCCTTTGCCGCGCCTTTGATCGGAGGCGCAAGGATGGAGGGCGGTCGCGTTGATGTGTCCGGTGCTTTTCTGGGCGGTGTCCTCCTCGCCATGGTTTCGAACGCGGTTGTTCATTTAAGGGTCAACGTTTATATCGTTGAGTTTCTGCAGGGCATGATCATTCTCATTGCAGTCGGACTGGATCGTGTAAGAGCCTACAGGGAGGAACGTCGAGATCGATTGGAGCGAGCGAGAGTATGAGCAAAGTCGTATTGGAACTGAAGAATATTACCAAACTCTTCCCCGGTGTACGGGCATTGGATAACGTATCACTTCGCGTAAAAGAAGGGGAGATTCATGCCTTGATGGGCGAAAACGGCGCGGGCAAGAGTACGCTAATCAAAATCATCACGGGCGTATATAAACCGGATGCCGGCACCATTATTGTCAACGGCAGGGAGGAATCCTTTCACAGCCCGAGAGATGCCTTCAATTTGGGAATTAATGTCGTGCATCAGGAAAGAAATTTATTTCCGACATTCACTGTTGCCGAAAATGTCATGGTTGAGCACTTTACCGACCGCATGCTCAAGAAGGTTAATAAGCACGAGATAAACGAGGCTTCCAAAACGTTTCTGGACATGGTAGGCCTGCAGATTCCGCCGCAGACGAATGTGGAGAAGCTCAGCGCCGGTCAGCAGCAGATGATTGAAATAGCCAAAGCGCTTTCGTCAAACGCAAGAATTATCCTGTTGGATGAGCCGACATCGTCCATTTCAGTAAGCGAAGCGGAGATGCTTCTCAATCTCATAAAGAAACTTCGCAATCAGGGCATATCATTCATATTTGTTTCGCACAAAATCGAGGAAGTGCTGGGACTTGTTGACACGATAACCGTGCTGCGGGACGGGCGAAATGTTGTCTCCGCGAAGACTGGCGAAATTTCGAGCCCCGTCAGCGAGATGACGCGGGATGAGCTCATCACAAGGATGGTCGGCAGAACAAAAGAATTCGAGTCAGATCGACTGCGGCAGCATGACGACGCAGATGTGGTCATGGAAACACAAGAGTTGAGAAGTGTGTACTCGCCAAAACCGAAATCGTTCATCTTGAGAAGAGGAGAATTGCTTGGATGGTACGGCTTGGTCGGAGCGGGAAGGACGGAGTTTGCGCGCGTGCTGATCGGTGCTGATGCAGGGGTCGCAGGCGAACTGATCATCAATGGAAAGAAAGTGAAGGCGAATAGTATTTCGCAGACACTGAACCGCCATAAAATCTGCTACCTGAGTGAAAACAGGAAAGAAGAAGGACTTTTTCTCGATCATAATGTCAAAACCAATATCACATCATCGATTCTGGATAAATTAAAGGGTTTTTTGTTTTTCCTCGATATGAAAAAGGAACAGGTTGTTGCGAAACGCTTCGTGGACGAGCTGAGCATAAAAACACCAAGCCTGAAACAGACCGTGCGAAATTTGAGCGGCGGTAACCAGCAGAAAGTCAGCATCAGCAAAGGATTGGCTATAGAACCTGAAATTCTGATAATTGACGAGCCGACCGTGGGTATCGACATCAAGACGAAGTCGGAGATTCACAAGATTATGTACGATCTTACGGAATCGGGGAAATCGATTATCTGTATTACGTCGGATATGGCGGAGATGATACAGATAGCTGACAGAATTATCGTTTTTAAGGAAGGGGTGATCATGGGGGAAATCGTTAATGAGAAGAATTACGACGTGATGAGCAAGCGGATCATGAATTTGATCGTTGCAGAGTAAACATGGTTTTAAACCGAAAGGTTTAGAAAATAAGAAAACGGAAGGAAAGTAACATGAAAAAAGTATTGGTAACAGTCTTGACGATGGCAATGTTGTTCAGTGTATTGTCAGCAGCGGTATTCGCCCAGGAAGGCGCCGGCGCTCAAGAAACGATCACGATCGACTTTGAAAACATCGCAGGTGCGGGGCTGAAAGAAGGCGTGAGCTACAATTTCGCCATCGTTTATGGCGGCGTTCACCCGTTCTTCGACCCCTGGAGATTCGGTGCCCAGCAGGCTGCATTCGACCTGGGCATCCCCACGCCGAATGTAACGAGCCCGCAGAATTGGGATCAGACACAGCAGAACGCCATCATTGACGGTCTCGTCGCCGGTGGCGTCACCGGCATCGGCATGTTCACGTCAGACGCCGTGGCCGGAAACGAAAAGATTTCGGAACTCGTCGACATGGGCATCCCGGTTGTGACCATGGGTGGATCTCCTGCAACGCCGTCGAAAGCAGCATTCTGCTACACGACAGATGTAGGCGCCTCTGTTGCGTTTGCGACTCAGGCAATCATTGACAAGCTTAAGGATGATGGGCTGACTGAAGGCAAGCTGATGCATCTGTGTTCCGGTCTTGCTGACACGAATACCCAGAAACGTCAGGCGGCAATCAGGGAAGTACTTGAAAAACCTGAAAATGAAGGCTTTACGCTTGAATGGGAACTGGCTGACACAGACGCAACCCAGCCTGCAGAGGAAGCGATTTCCGCCATGTACTCTTCGTATTACGAAGAAGTGGATGGAATCGTCTGCACGGGATACATCAACGCTCAAGTTCTTGCTAAGACAATGAATGAGAGAGAAACGAATGATGGTATTGTGGCGATCGGCATTGACGATTCTACGGACGTGATGACCGCGATCGAAAACGGCTATATGTACGGCACGATGACCCAGAGCTCATGGGCTATGGGCTATGTCGGCACCTATGCATTGAAGCTGCTCGTCGACGGGTACACGTATAAAGAAGATGCTCCGTTCCTGATTGACTCGGGCTGGTGGCTGCTGACACAGGATCTGCTGCCTGAATATCAGGTAACGCAGGAGAACATGGCCAAGGAATTTGTGTCCACCATGGCCGAAACGTATTTTGATGCTCCGGAAGAATAAAATTCTGACGCTGTATTGATCTCGAAATTCTAGTATCAACTGTTTTTTTCGGCCCCTGTCCGGGGGCCGAAAAAACAATCCGATTGTCTGCCGGATGACGCAATGATGCATGTGTGCACATAAAAAAAGGGATCTGATCCCTGTGCCGGTCCGACAATCGGTTTTTTTATTTGGAGGCTATCCAGATGCTGGATAGCCTCCTGCTCAATTTAATCTGAATCTTCGATGGCAAAGGCTCTGACGGGAGAGCCATCCAGACCGTGCAGTTTTAGCGGCACGGCAAAAAAGTCAGCATATTTGCTTGTGATGCTTTCAACATTGGTAAGACTTTCAACAATCAGGATGTCGTGCTCAAGCAGCAAGGTATGTATTTCTGCATGCTTGACAGCATTTACCGAAGGGCTCTCGAGCCCGACAAGATCGATGCCGTTCTGTTGCAGCCAGTCTACGCCGCCTTCACTCAAGCCAGGAAAAGATGTGAAAAAATCGTCCTTTCCAAAATGACTCGACCACCCCGTCTTGAGAATGACAGCGCTGACATCTTCAGCATCTTTTGAAAATTTGTCCAAATCGTCAAACCCTATTTCTTCAAGCGCTTTCTTGTGCATCAGGTCAATGATCAATGCTTTTCTGACGAATCTGTCCACGGGCACCTGATCTATCGTTTTGCCGTGTTGAATTTTATGAACGGGTACATCGATGTGTGTGCCTGTATGCGTGCCGAAAATGACCTGGCTAACCATGTAGCCGTTTTGATAATTGTGATGTCTCAGCACACCGACTGCCGGATCTGCCGGAAATACAGGCATCTGATGTGTTATTGGATGCGATAAATCAATGATAGTTTTCATTTTCATAACCTCTCTAAGGCTTCAGTATGATCTTGCAGGCGTTATCCTCTCGGTTGACCATCAAGTCCAGAGCGTTTTTAAAGTCATCATAGCTCTTCAGATCGAGCACATGCGAAATGATCGACTTTGCTTCGATTTTTCCGCTCTGCATCATCTGCAGGACTTCCGGCCAGACATTAGGGCTGCCCAGCGATCCATAAATTGAGATATCTCTTGTGGTGAAAGAATCCCAGTCACAGGCCGGTTTTTTGTCTCCGAAGAATCCGACCATGCCAACTTTGCCGTTCGGGTTAATGACCTTCTTTATGTCGTCAAACACTGACAGTCCTGCCGATGTTTCAATGACGGTATCAATCATCTCGCCGTTTGTTATTTCCCGCACGCGGTCCGCCAGATCTTCTTCGCGAATATTAATGTAACCGTCAAGATCAAATGAAAGCGCCCGGTCCAGTCGCTCCTTTCTTGTGCCGGATAAGATAACTCGTTTTGCCCCATATGTTTTCTTGACAATCTGAGCCGCCTGCAGTCCAATCGGACCGGGGCCCATCACAAGGACATTGTCCAGAGGCGATATGTGAGAGCGCATGACGACATAAAGCGCGATGCCTGTTGGCTCGACTAAGGCTGCTTCTTCAAAGGGAATGCCGGAAAATTTATGCAAGTGCGAGACGGGAAACGTAATGTATTCGGCAAAGGCACCGTCTCGGTTCATGACGCCCGTTTCTGTTCGATTGACACACATATTGTAATGGCCGACTTTGCAAAAATGGCAGGCACCGCAGCTGACCGTGCATTCACCGGTTACTTTGTCGCCAACACTGAAGTTCTGAACGTCAGGACCGATTTCTTCGATGACACCGGACCATTCATGACCGGGAATCATGGGCAGTTTGCTTATGCCTTCTTTTATGTACACCATTTCATTTGTGTACAGCTCATAGTCTGTACCGCACAATCCTATGGCCTTGACCTTAATAAGAACTTCGCCGGCCTGAGGTTTTTTTATGGGTACCTCTTCATATTTTGCTTCCCGCGGCCCGTGAATGACAATTGCTTTCATTTTTCAAGACTCCTTCTCAATGATTTTTTCATATGAATGGATATATTCATAACTTTCTTTTAAAGTTTTCTATGGTTTCAAAACCTTCAAGTATGCCGATTTCCAGATTGATTTCGTACCGTTCTTTTGGCTTCAGCATGGGTAGACAGCCGCGTTTTCTCGCCTCGACTATGCCGATATTATATGTATTTGAGGGTTCCAGAGCAATTGCGTACTCCTGCATTCCCAGCATTTTCCATTCATTTCCGACCGGCAGTGCATGAGGATCGTACGCCAGATACACACCGATCTGCAGATGTTCATTTATGACGGCCATATAAGCGCGATCCGTGTTTTTCGGCATATTGTGGACGTATGTTTCATATTTGTAGTCGGCGTCCGGCTTTGTCACCGTTTGATAATCACTGCCGCCTTCCTGCTGCGGTTCAACCGATAAAGCTGAAGAATATACTTTTGAGTGCTCGCTTACGATCGGGAAAGGCTGATTCACGTGATACATAATCATGAACGGTGATTCCGCATAACCTTCGTTTTCAACCACATCTTTTACGAATATCTTATGCTGACCGTAGATGCACTTTATCTCTCTCGTCAGGACAAGATTTTCGCCGTACAGAATCGCTTCGCGCATTTTGCCCGTAAGCTTGATAACATAGTCGTCTTCGTCCCAGTACTCCTGAACAGAGAAAGCTTCTGCCGGCGTATTGGATATTCTGCCGTGCAGACCGTGACTGACAGTGCCGTCCACGCACGGCTCACCGACATGAGTCAGTCCGCAGGTGGTGATCAGGCCACCGTAGAAACTGCGCAGCCATTGGTGTCCCGTGTGTTCAAAAAAGGCAGGTGAGATCAATCCAACCTTGCTTCTCCAGGCAATGGGGATATCGCCAAAAAAAGCATCTCCGATGTCGAAGCCCCGGTCAGCCAGAACCGTAAAACGCAGCTTGCCTGCATTCACATCAATGGCTTTTACACCTGCGGCCTTTCCTTCGGAATACTCAATAACTTTTGCGCCTGCGATTTGTTTCATTGAGCTTACGCGTTCAAGAAGCTCTTCCTTAGAAAACTCCAGGCCGAATAGTTGTGCCATGATTGTTCATCTCTCCTTGTGCTTCTGCCATAGTCTGCCTGTGGCAGTCATTTTTAACCATGTCCGTCGCCAAACAAAAATTGCTGAACTGTGCGGCAACAGGCGATCGACCACTACTTGCCGGTCAACAGCAATTGCTGTTTGAATATTCAGATCAAATAAATCCATTGTCTGCACTTTTTCTGGCCAATAACACTGCTCGGAAGCACTTCAGATACTGAACAGGCAAGCGATGCAGGCGACCATTCGCAACATGTTTACCGTGTAATACTGCATTAATTTTAGCATATGTATGCGCAATGTTTGGCTGTAAAAACGCGTTGGATTGGACGGGCGCATAGTTTTTGACCAGAGCGGGGCAGAGTCCGCTGCGTAATCGCGGATGTGTGAAGCCCGCAATTGCAGGCTCTGCCATTTTGGTTGTTGTGCTACAGTTTTCTTGATGCTTTGTGTGAAAATAGCAGGCTGGTGATGGATCAGCGTTTTTTGTCAGGGAGGGCAGAACATGAGCAGATATTTGAACCTTGGTGATCGTTTTGGTGCGGATCCGGCGCCCGATATGCACATCGGCAGAATCCCGCAGGATAATTTGACTCTGCCCAGGGAAGACATTGAGCGTCTGCGCGAGCTGGCGAAGCGCAAGCATGATATTGCCGCCATGCCGCTGATGGATATCAGGCGCAGATTGTGGCGCGATGCGAATGATCTCAAAATGACGGTTCCGCCGATCTATATCAACGAAATCTGCTGGAATGAGATCCAGGACGATTCGCTTTCATTGCGGTGCACGCACGCGTTCGCCAGAGAGCTGGAAGAAATTCTGCTTCAGGAATTGTACTGTTTTAATCATGACCTCGGCGATGTGATCGTCGAGGATTACGTTGAAAATCCGCTCGTCGTATATGACAGCGGATTCGGCATCGACGAAGTTGTCGATGTCGCGTCGACACAATACAACAGCGAAATTGTTTCGCGCCACTTTCATGTCCTGATCAACGATATGAATGATGTGGAAAAAATCAAGGAACCTGAAATTATCGTCGATCGCGAGCGCACCGCGCAGTATGGCGAGCTGATGCAGGAGCTGTTTGACGGAATCATTGACGTCAAGACGGTCGGCGCACGCGGGCTGTGGTTTACGCCGTGGGACTACCTGATTCGTGTGATGGGCGTTGAGCAAACGCTGATGAACCTCATTCTCGAGCCGGAATTTGTTGAAGCGGTCGTCAAGCGATACGTTCACTGTTCCATGGTTCGGATGCAGCGTTACCGTGAAGAAGGCATATGGGCGTCAAACAATACTGCGGTGCGCGTCGGTTCAGGCGGGTACGGCCATGTATCGTGTCTCGACGAGCCGGAAAAACACCTTTTGCATTGTCCGACGAAGCAGATGTGGGGCTGCGGCAACGCACAAATCTTCTCCAGCGTCAGCCCGGACATGCACTGGCAATTTTCTTTGCAGTACGAAATGGAGTGGCTGAAGCAGTTCGGCATCACATACTACGGATGCTGTGAACCGCTCTCCGGCAAGATGGAAATTATGGAGAAAATTCCGAATCTGAGGAAAATTTCCATGAGCCCCTGGAACGATCTGAACAGAGCTGCCGAACGCTGCCGCGGCAAGTACGTGATGAGCTGCAAACCGTCACCGGCCGTATTTGCCATGGATAAATTCGACGAAAACGAAGCGAAAAAGGACATCATGAAGATCTTAGAGGCAACAAACGGATGTTCCATCGAGCTGATCATGAAGGATATTTCCACGCTTCACTTTCGTCCTCAACTGTTATGGAAGTGGGCGGCTTTAGCGCGCGAGTGCATTGCCGAGTTCTATGGCTGACGATGCATGGCTTTGACAAAAAGCCTCCTCTCGTCTGCGGACAGAAGACGTGCTCTCTCAAACCGGCGACAGTGCCGCCCGGTCTTCAAGCGAAGTACCGGCTTGTGTTTCCCAGAGCCGGCGGTAGAGACCGTCTCTCGCGATAAGATCGCGGTGGCTGCCCCGTTCCTGAATCGTGCGGTCGGCCATCACCAGAATTTCATCAGCCGCCTGGATGGTGGACAGGCGATGCGCGATGAGGATGGTGGTTCTTTTGGCCATGAGCTGTTCCATCGCTTCCTGGATAAGGCCTTCCGAGATTGAATCCAGGGCGGAGGTCGCCTCGTCAAAAATGAGGATTCTTGGATCCTTCAGGAGGACACGGGCAATCGAGACCCGCTGTTTTTCACCGCCGGACAGTTTCAGGCCGCGATTTCCCACCACGGTGTCATAACCGAGCGGCTGCGCGGCGATGAAATCGTGGATGTTTGCCTTTCGGCAGGCGTCTTCCAGTTCTTCCTGTGATGCCTGCGGCCTGGCGTAAAGCAGATTGTCGCGGATGGTTCCCTGGAAAAGGTAGGTGTCCTGAGTCACGATGCCGACGTTTCGGCGCAGGATGTCCAGATCGAGCCGGCGAAGATCGATTCCGTCAAGCGTGATGGAACCGGATGTCACATCGTAGAGGCGGGGAATCAGGTTGATCAGTGAACTTTTGCCGGCACCGGACGGTCCAACGAGAGCGATGCTTCGGCCGCTGTCCAGGCGAAAACTGATATCCTTCAGGACCGGACGATCCGGCTCATAGGCAAAATCAACCTGATGAAATTCGAGAACGCCGTCAATGCGCTCCGGTTTAACGGGGTTCACCGGATTAACTACGGTGACCGGCAGATCGAAATAATCGAAGATCCTGGTAAAAAGAGCCATGGAGCGAATCCAGTCCACCTGGATGCCCATGAGAGAGTTGACGGGGCCGTACATGCGTCCCAAAAGGGCGACGAGTACCGTAATGTCGCCGACGGTCAGATCTGCTCCCTGCCGTATCATCAGGTAGCCGCCCACCAGGTAGATGAGCATGGGACCGATGCTGGAAAAGGTGGATAGAGCGACCCGAAACCAGCGGCCGGCCATGCGTTCCCGGATATTGAGGCCGATCATGCGGCGGTTGGCAGCTTCGTAGCGTGAGGCCTCGGATT
>LSQX01035312.1_pt3 | contig 22909 bp, 18 predicted proteins | sample 654561 | NCBI WGS metagenome assembly LSQX01 (sample SAMN04489861, study PRJNA283612) | anaerobic digester metagenome | isolation source: 4 biogas reactors fed with cattle manure at either 37C or 55C with and... | place: Denmark: Kongens Lyngby | collected 2014
CTTTGCCTGTTCGTACTCTTCATGAAATTTAGAGTATACGTCCGGCCTGGGAAACTTCTGAATTTGAATTTCTTCGTATCCGCTATACAGTTTGACTAACGCACCGCTCGGCGCAAAACACCAACCGCGAACACAAAGTTGCCGTGTGGTGGGTGAATCTATGATTTCAATGTCGTCTATTGCAAACTCTAGGTCGCAATCTGCTACTTCTCTTAAATACTGGACAGTATACGCTGCCTTCATTTTTCCCTCGCGATATTGCATATTGGTGGTAATACATCAAAGATTGTAACACGTTATGCCCGATTTCTAGATATAATTGTCGTTTTATTCAACGTTCTACGGTGATAGTACATCGCCTTCCGTCAACTGAAAACCAGCCAGCACATCCCTTAAAAGATACGAACGAAAAAAGGGAATCGAAAAATAATAACCGTCAACAAATTCAAGTGTTTTCTCAACCACCTCTCGACACATCAAGACCCCGACCGCCTCAGCCGCAGACCTATCCAGAGGATCTGAAAGGAGATCAAAACGATCCAATATCGCATCAGTCACCGGTATCCCAGGAACCTCATTTTTTATAAACAAAGCATTTTTCTTACTGACCAAGATCATCAATCCACATAGGATTTGAGCCCCTGTCTCAGCTTTAACACGCCGTAAGTTTTCAATTTCACGTGCTTCAAAAATCGGTTGAGTGATAAAAAAAGTCGCACCGGCTTGCATTTTTCGTAAAACACGTCGGATTTCAACTTCAATGTTTCGTCGCCCGCAGTTCAACGCACCCCCATATACTATAGGATCCGACGCAAAGTCGTTTCGATTCATTTCGGACATCACTTGCATCATGCCCACCGAATCAAAATCAAATACCGCCTGTGTCGTGTGTCGCAATTCAATCGGCACCTTGTCTCCGGTCACGACCAAAAAACGGCGCAGATTGTTCACGTATGCACCGAGGAGTTGAGCGGATAATCCGATGCTGTTTTTATCTCTGCAGCAGATATGCGGCACGGATTCTATTCCGAAATCACGGAAAACCTTAATGGCCATAGCAATGGAATCCACACGCGTTCTCCCAGAAGGCGAATCCGGAAAAGTAATCATGTCTACGCCAATTTTCTTGTAGTCTGCTGCCGCCTCCATAAGTCGATTTATATCCGCATTGAAAGGCGGTGCAAGCTCGGCTGCAATCAATTTTTTTGACAATGAAGACTGTCGTGCGGCTCCCGAAGCACCCAAATCGCTGGATATCTCTTCCGAATGATTGTCGCCCATTGGCTCTGTTCGATCGGAAGCGTCGGCCGAGCAAACTTGAGAATGAATGGATTCACTTAAAGCACGAATATAGTCTGGTGTGGTTCCGCAACATCCACCGAATATATGGACACCGAGCGGCAAAGCTTCCGAGAGTTTCTGCGCGAAAAATTGAATATTTTCTTCTGCGGCGGCCACGTCACGGGCAAAAGCCGGAAAACCGGCATTGGGAATGAGCGAAAAAATCTTATTTCTCGGCCGCTGCATTCGTTTGAAAACATTCATCATTAACCCGGGAGCAATGCCACAATTGAGTCCAACGCCATCGATCGAGTCCTCTGCAGCGAGGCGATTCATCAGCGACGCGACCAATAATCCGTCTTCCGTAAAGCCATAAGGATCCGATGCCAATTGCACTTGAATGTGGCAGTCGCTTGATTCGCGAATACGTTGAACAGTAGAAATTATGGCGTCAACGGAAGAAAACGATTCAAACCAAAGCAGATCAACACCCGCATGAATAAATATTTCTGCCTGACGTACGTATATCTCAACCGGGTCCCCAGAAACGTCATTTTCCCGTCTGCTATGTCGCATGGGGCGCGCGACCGGTCCAATATTTCCTGCAATAAACACATGATGTCCACTCGAAACTGCCGATCTAGCAGCGTCAACGGCCGCTATTTGGAGTTCTGCGATTCGATCAATCATCTCATGCGATGGATTCGACAACATTGCGCTCAGTCCGAATGTATTCGTACGAATCAGATTCGCTCCCGAATCAATATATGCGCGATGAATCGCCACGACCCGGTCCGGGTAGTCAAGATTTGCTAGTTCCGGCGTACCGTTGTCCGGATAAAGGCTTCGAAAATATGTGCCAAAGGCACCATCACATATGATCGGCTTGCGAACCGCATCAGCGGACAGGCGTGTTGTTCTCATATTCTTCATGCTCCGAAATGATCCTCCACTTGAATTAATTTCGACCGATTTCCGAGCGAATTACAGATGGCTATTACTCGTCTCAAAGCGATATGCGTCTCGAACCATATCCTCGAGTGACAGTGAAGCAACCCAACCCAACTCGTCTCTGGCTTTGCCGGCATCTGCATAATACGATGCCAAATCCCCCGGGCGACGAGGCGCAATCTCGTAGGGTATCTCAACGCCGTTAACGGCGGCATATGCGTTTACAATCTCCATAACCGATATGCCTTTTCCAGTACCGAGATTGTAAACCTTTACCCCTTGTATGTCACTCTCCACCGCTTTGACATGACCTTTTGCCAAATCGACAACATGTATATAATCTCTCACACCGGTACCATCCGGTGTCGGGTAATCATCGCCGAATATTTTAAGTATTGGCAACACGCCTCTTGCGACCTTGGAAACATATGGCATCAGATTATTGGGGATGCCGCTGGGGTCTTCTCCGAGAAGTCCGCTCGGGTGCGCACCCACCGGATTAAAATAACGCAACAAGGTGACTGCCAGCGTCGGATTCGCTCCCGCGACATCTGACAAGATACGTTCACTAACGGCTTTGGTTTCGCCATAAGGATTTGTTGTCTTCATTAATGCCATATCTTCTCGATAAGGAGACGGCTGATCCCCGTATACCGTGGCCGAGGAACTAAAGATAATACGATTTACGCGATGAGTAACACAGGCATCGACAAGCACCATCGTTGAAACCAAGTTGTTGTAATAGTACGCAATCGGCTTTTCAACCGACTCTCCGACCGCCTTGAGCCCGGCAAAATGAATGACACCGTCAAGCTCCGGATGCGTTGCAAATACTGCCTCCAGAGCACATGAATCTGTCACATCGACCGGATAAAAGCGCGGTCGTACGCCGGTGAGTTTCTCAATGCGATCAAGAACTTCCGGTTTACTATTAACGAGATTATCCACAATGACAACTTGATGCTGATTGGCTATAAGTTCGACACATGTATGACTGCCGATAAACCCCAATCCACCCGTTACAAGGATGTTCATAATCGCCTCCGTTCTGATGCTTTATATCCTCAGACCGGTCAAAACGTCTCCGTTGCTCACGGCTTCATGTCCGGCATTATGGGAAGATAATCAGACATCATATTCCCAATTTTTAATATCATTCGCCTGAACGTTGTAGTTATCTCGGAACGGCATCATCGCTTGAATTGTTTTCAAAATAATTCGTACGTCGGACACAAAACTATAGTTTTTAATATACATCATATCAAACCGAAGCTTATCCTCCGGATCTGAATTGTAGCGGCCGTATACCTGTGCCAATCCGGTCAAACCGGCCTTCACCTTAAGACGTTGATTATACCCCGGAATATGATCTTCAAATTCACCGATAGTCGTCGGACGGTCCGACCTCGGACCGACGACGGACATGTCGCCAAACAAAATATTCAAAAATTGCGGCAATTCATCAAGATGAGAATCCCTCAGCCAGCGCCCGATTTTTGTAACGCGTGGATCATCAGGGCTCGATTGAAAAGCACCGAAGGATTCCTCCGCACCGGCAACCATCGTCCGAAATTTATAAACGATGTAGAGTCTGCCGGATTCGGTTATCCGCTCTTGCGAATATAAAACAGGCCCTTTCGAATCTATTCTAACTGCCAGCGCAATGATGAGCATCAATGGCCACAGAAGCAATAAAACGACAAACGAAAAAGCGAGGTCAAAAATTCGCTTAAACAGTCTCTGCTGAAAAGTGAGTCCCAAACTATCAATCATAAATGTCGGCATGTCATGAAATTGAACCACCCGAAATTTGCTGTAAATTAAATCAGAAAACTGAGGCACGACATAAATAGTCTTATCGATGTTGGCACAGTAGAGATAGAGCTTCGCCTTATCTGCCTCGTTAACCGATGGAGATATGACAACTTCGGTACTACGGTCCACAGCGCGATAGACCTTCTCCATATCGCTCTCTAGCACGTATCCCAAATAATTGATATGCAACGACTTGAGCTGTCCCGAAATCTTTGAAAATACCCGGTCCGCATCCTCTCGATTGCGAGCGACAATCACCAGGCGCCCTTTCGAATAAATGCGCTTACTCATTTCCAAACAGGCTACGGTCCAAATGGATGTCGATATGAACATAATACCCGAACCGACGACCATAACCCATCTCGGGAATGTGTACCATTGGAATGCGAATGCGATCGCCGCCGCAGATACAATGACCAGAAACACAAAACGAAACGAGACGACGACCATATCGGTGCGATTCTTTCGAAAAAAGTGCGTCATGCCAAAGTAATCGATATAGAGCACTGCACCGATTGTCATCAAAGGCATCGTAGACAAGTAGTCCGAGAAGCTGAGAGAAAACGTCGGCAGATCGCGATCATAAACCAGAAAGAAGGCGGCAACCAACGACAAGTTGACCAAAAGCAACTCGACGATGATATACATGAGCTTAAACAAGTGCGCAATAACTGAGCGACGGCGACTCATGATCACCCCGGTCTTCTCCGGCTTGCGATAATATCTGGCTTCCATTTTGTCTCCTCTATTGAGATGATGCTCAGCAATTAATGCGCGCACCGGATACATTTTAACAGAAATTGAGACTTGCGTGAAGTTCTCGACATGAGGAACCAATCAACGCTCTGCAAAACACGACAAATAACTATCTCTCTCGTCGAAAACGACGAACGTCTTTTCTCTTATTGAACAATGCAACGGCCAACCTAAACCGCCAACGCAGGACTTGCAGGAGTGGCGCTCGACGCATTGGACTTTGATTATTCTCGTGTCGGCGATAATGAGCTAAAATGGTTGAGTCAAAATCGGCCTTTCCGACCATCTCCGTAATGATACCAATCCAGACGTCATGCATCGGAGCGCGATTGGGAATCGGCAATACAAGTGACAGGATCTTATTTCGAAAAACCATATTACACCCTTGCCACGAGTTCCTTATATAATTTCTCAATACGCCCGGGCGACAATCACGAAACTCAAAAAAATCCTGTCCGGTCACGTGCCCCTCCGAATCAATGATTGATGCGTTTGTTTGAAGTAGCAATAGTGTGGGGTCGTTAGAGAACCGAGCGACGCAATGCTCTATTTTGTTGCTCAGCCAAACATCATCCTGATCCGCCAAAAAAATAATCTCTCCCTGCACTTGGTTTAGGGCTTGGGAAATATTTTGTATTACACCGCGATCGTCGTTATAAAAAATGACTCGAACACGTCGGTCTTCTTCTGCGACAGCGTTTATATATTCTGCCGTGCCATCTGTGGAACCGTTATCGGAGATAATGAACTCATCATCCGGCAACAATTGGCGCCGAATACTATCAACCTGCTCTTTCACAAATGGCATGCCGTTATAGGTCGTCATCACTATGGAATTCATTTGAACTTCCATCCCCATTTTTTGAAATATCTCCGAAGCGATTGGATGTGGATACGCGTCATACGTGCATTTTTATAAGACGCGCGCTCCCAGAGATGATATATTTCTAATTCCGGACGAAACTGTATTTGAGCTCTTTGACGGATGCTTCGGCACAGGTCCGCATCCTCTGCATATAGAAAATATCGTTCATCAAAACCTCCGAGCTCGACAAACAATTCTGTTCTAATCAGCATACAACACCCTGAAGCAAAAGGCACCTCAAACGGCTTCTCATAGTCCATATCACGCATTTCGTGATATTCGCGACGCTTTCTCATTATTTTGATTGGACTGAAGCGAAGCGCTAAGTCCAGAACCGTCAAATCGCGGCGACAAAGATATTGAAGTTCATCCTTTTCATTGTAGATAGACGGAACCAACATGCTGACAGTCGGATTATTACCAAGAATTTCTACGGCTTTTTCAAAAAATCCTTCGCGCTTTATCGTCACATCCGGATTCATTATAATGTGTACATCTGAATTTAGGCGTGGAATGACGAGATTATGTGCGGCACCGAAGCCCACGTTACCTTGAGGTGATTGAACTAATTCGACCAGATCGGAATTCGCGCGTACGATATCGAGCGTTCCATCCGTGGATCCGTTATCTATCACAGTCACAAAAAGCTTGAACTTCATATCGATGTGCGCTCGAACCGAATCCAGCGTCTCGCCGATTGTTGTCTCATTGTTGTATGTGACGATTGCTATTGATATCGAGTTCATGCGTTATCCACCCTTATCTTCGTCACTCTCCGGAAATACGAAAGGTCTCATGGACGAGATCAAGATGCGGACTATAGTACGGATCGCCTTCTTTTAAGACCCGATGCCAACGTTTTTTGAAGTACTTGACTTCAGAAGCAAAGCGCGAGCGCTTTTCGTCGGTATCATCAGTGCCACGAGATAGTGACTCATGGTGGTACAATTCGGCTTTTGGCGCATAGACGATACGGTATCCCTGTTCTCGTATTTTTAAGCAAAGATCGATATCGTTGAAGGCGACGGCCAGCTGTTCTTCAAATCCGTTAATCTTCTCGAAAAGCGATTTTTTCATCATCAGACACGCCGCGGTCACTGCAGAGACATTTTGCGCGGCAACCGCTCGGTTCATATATCCGACTTCTGTTGAGGGCATGTGCGCGAATGCATGCCCTGCGACACCACAGAACCCAATGATGACACCGGCGTGTTGAATCGTTTGGTCAGAATACAGCAACCTCGCTCCAACCGCTCCAACATCATCACGTTGAGCAAACCCAAGCATTTTTTGAAGCCAATCCGGTGCGATAACTTCGGTATCATTGTTGAGTAATACAATATATTCGCCCTGAGCTTGAGCAACCCCAAAATTATTAATGGCTGAATAATTGAAAGGGTTCGACCACTTGATAACACGAACACGGTTATCTTTTTTCAAGTGTTCGTAATACGCAAACAGCTCCTTAGAGGTGCTGTTGTTTTCGATAATGACAATCTCGTAATGTCGATACGTCGTGAGATGCAGTATGGAGTCGATGCATTTTTGAAGATCAGCAATATGTTCGTAGTTGGGTATGACCAGCGAGATTAACGGCTCACCCTGTATGGCGTAGTCTATGTCAAACACGCCTCTCTTATCATCATATTGAACGTCGCCTTTGCGCCCGATTCTCTCAAGGTGGTCTCGAATGACCAACATCCTAACGGACGCGTCTTCGAGCCGAATTTTATCGCGCATGTCGATAGGAAGTTGTTCGAATCGAGAGTGGTATATCACACTTGGGATGTGGAATATATTCTCCGTAGTCTCTGTCAGTCGAAGAATCATGTCATACTGACAATCTGTTTCAAATATATCTCTGAAACCGCCAACATCTCTCATACGATCAGTTCGTGCCAGATATGCGTTTCCGATGTAGTTATTTGACAACAAGAAATCGGGACTCCACTGCGGCTTAAACTTTGGATGAGAACGAGTTTGCCCGTCCAAACCCATACGATCTTCATCGGTGTAAACAAAATCTGCTGTGGGCACATCATTGATATGGCTAGCCAATTCAAACAGGGCCCAAGGCGCCAAAAGATCGAATGTTCGAAGCGATATCACAAATTCTCCCTCAGCCATAGCCAATGCCCGATTGAGGAGCCCGGAATACGAGGCGGTCGGCATCGTGAAGTCCATACGAATCCGACTCTCCAAGTCGGCAAAGTCTTCAATCAGAGATTGCAGATTCTCCGGCATGTCTTGGGCACCGACAATACACAGTTCCCATTTTGGATAAGACTGTGCCAGAACAGATTGAATCATCTCACGAATTAGATTCGAATCATAAATGTTAATGGGCGCAAAAACACTTATCAACGGTCTATGCGAAAGATCTCTCGACACAATGCGCTGCGCCTTAACTTCTGCTTCGCTCTGCTCATGCAAGTGAATATAATTCGCGTAAGCTTCTTCAGCGGACATCTTCAGATTTATACCATCACCGAATGAATAAAACGTCTCAACGAATTGTTGTTTTGCTTCGTTTTTCCTACCGGTCAAAATCAGTTTGACAAAATGCATGAACAGACGCCACTTTTTGTACCCGGTAGACTGTGAGATAATCGCCAATCCGACGCGAACGGAAGCGAAAGCCCCGAGCCGCGTATACTTAATATCGTTGATTGCGCTCTCAACTCCCGACTTATCTCCGAGATCCAGCCGCAAAAAATCTGCATTATGTCGCAAATAAACAAAGCGTTCCTTTTGTTCGGCTTCAGTCTCAAGAGAGCCCAGTCTTATGGCATCAAGCTCTGTCGTCTCACCTTGAACGACCGGATAAATTTGGAGCAATGTCGCCCTGGACGCTTTGCCGTTCCATCTGAAATAATATAGTCCCTTTTTAGCTTTGCGGATTAACAGGAGTTGCGGATCCTCATTTTCAGAAAGGAAGACGCCCGGTGCCTCCGCGAGTACACCGCTCATAGGTATAAGCTCAATAGTCCGCATGGCGCCGAGCGGTCGAATTATCGAGAAGATTTGCCTCTTAATAAATCGTAACGGCTCGAAAATTCGATACAAGGGGCTTCGCGTAATCAGCCTAATTTGCTCGTTCTTTCTTTGATATTCGTGCATGTAGTTGTTTGCAATCGCCTTGAGGCTCCGCTCATTATTTTCGAGAGTAGAAATTTTGACCGCGTTTCCCACGATTAGCTCATCGTATTCCTTTAGAATACGTTGATTATTCTCAATGCTTTGACGAAGTCTGAACGTATCTTTTTGTAAATCTTTTAAGAAAGCCGCAAGGCCAAAACGCCAAGTTTTCAAATAGTCACCCGAATACATAATGTCCGAGTAGGATAATACCTGTATCGCCGCGCGAATGCGAACACAATCCAGAATCAACGGCTCTGAAAAAGCGAAAAGAAATTGCGGATCATTACTCAGGAACAGATATACGCCTTGATCGACTTCGATGGCATTTGTGGTCATGCGCGGTGACGCTTCGATAAGGTCCTCACCACTTAGATATTCCAGATGGATATCGCGAACCAAGACGCAATAGTCTTCGCAAGGATCCCATCGGAGATGACTGACCGAGGTCGGAGTCTCTAACGAGAACCGCCCCTCTGCGAATGTGTTCTTGAGATAAAGATCTCTGCTGACTCTCTTATCTTCGCGAAAATTGCCGTCGCCGGAATAGAACATACTGCTGTTGAGAACATGGGGTTTCTTATCCTTCCATTGACTCAGCGAAGGCGAATTCACTTGATAGTTATTTTTGTAGATGTCACAAGACTCATGGATACGCTCTGAAAATTCGGATTCCCAAGTATTAAATAAATCTTGATGCGGAATGAGCGAGAAATGAGCCAAGACGGAACGCAGATCCAATAGCCCGGGAAGTGTGCGATGATATTTATGATAAATGACAACGATTGCTCGAAACATAACAAAATCAACCGGAATCGGTGCATCAATCAACCACTCGCAATCAATGTGGTAATGCTGCTTATCGCGCGAATCGATGATAATGTTCTCAGGAATCAGGTCAATCAACCCGACTTGAAGACAATCGAACTCCGCGTCACAGTTCGAAAAAAACGTCGCAAATTTCGAATCCGAAGACGGGTTCTGCTTAACACTGGGGAGCGCCTTGATGAATTGATAGTAATCTTCAAAAGCAGCAATAACATCAGCTTGCACACCGCGCTGTATGGCTTCGGAGATCGTTTGTTCAAAGGATACGCCTTCAATATACTCCGATACCAGCTGGCCATTTTCCATGAATACTTTTGGCGCTTTCAAGGGCGAGTCCATGGATTCAATGCGTCGATAATTGTCAAAGATGGCTTGAACATGACCTTCCGCCGCAGACGTCTGTGGCCTTTTACGGACGCGGATACGTCCGTCTTCTTGTTCTTCGATCAAAGTAATAATCCGATACGCCTCGTGCCTCTGATACGTGTGTTTTACAAAAAGTGTCCTCATCGCTTCTCTTCTCCCGCTCTTTTCTGAATCAGAACAATATAGGAGTTTGCGAATTGCTTGAGATCATTTTGCTCCGCCAAAGTCTTGAAAACCGTAGACTGTTCGAAAGATGAGAATGCATATGCGCCATAATTACGTTCGTTAACAATAGCCTCGCTAAAATGCGACGAATCATCCGCCGCAACAATTGTCTGAGCAAATTTATAATCCGGAAAAGGCAAATAGAAGTCCGCGGATACGGCGTCAAGAGTATCAATCAAATCATGCAATTCTGAATAGGAAAAAGTGCGAATACCCTCGTCGTTTGGATAGTTATTGAGACCTTCATAAGGTCGGTTGTAATGATCCTCGTTAGCTCCGGCAAAATACTTGAGCCCGAGACGATTCTCGATGGCCAATACCAGTATGCCACCGGGCTTCACCAAACTAAAAGCCTTTTGCAGGAAGGCCTCATATGGATTGCGATCCACTGTGTAACGTCCGCAGTACTCCAGAACACCGATTAGCGTAACAACTTCGAACTGACGCTCGAAGGGAATATCGTTAAGATTTGCAACAATGATTTCAAAATTATTGTGGTTCTTATTTCGCAGCTTATTGATTTGACTTCTGATCAAAGAAAGATCAACGCAAGTCACGTGTTGCGCTCGCTCACAAAGGCAACCGGTGATCGCGCCCCAACCGGATCCGATTTCAAGGACGTTTGAACCCTCTACAGCATCAATCCAATCTAACACAGCGTGCCGCTCCGGTGAAAAGTGGTAAAGAATCGGCCAACGAAAATCCTCGTTGAGCAATGTGTCCGGAGACACGCCGTTTTCGAGCTCGCGAAGCACTTCTTGTTCAATCTCGCCATCAGAATATACATAATTCGCGTCGTACCACTTAAGATTGATTTTATCGGTCATGACATCATTCCTTTATCGCCGGCTTGAGTGTAATTTGTGAGTTCGGATCGAAAAAGCCAACAGAATTTTTTTCGCTGATCACCTCTATGGGAGCCACATCGTACAGACGATGAAAAACAACGAAATCATCAGCAGTAAATGTCGTGCAGCCCAAACTGAGCAAGTACCCGTCCGAAGGTAGCGGCAAATGCTGCATAAAAGACACTTCGACGACCTCACCCTTCTTAACTGTACCGGTATCGACACTATTATACATGGTATTTGTGCCCGTGATTTCGACACCGCGCATATTTTTGATAGAAAAGGCGTATATCGGGTCGAATATATCGACATTTGCTCGAATGTGCATGACAATCTTCACCGGACTATCGGCTTCGATAATATTGGTTATTGTGCCGTTGCGATCAAAAATTCCGAAATCGATAATCTCCATCTCCTTGTTACCGTACTCTATCGGCGTATCATTGAGCTGGAGTTTATCTTTAAGCATCCCGCCGCCTTCCAGTTGGGACAAGTTAACGGCTTGCTTACTCTTGAGTTCGTCCACTAAGACCGCTGTGTCATCAGGAGATACGAGGATTTTTTTAAAGAGGTCGACCATCGTGACCGAATCACCTTCAGCCACCTTGCTGCCGCGATCCATAACAATGCAACGATCACAGTATTGAATAATATTGCTAAGCGAGTGCGTGACAAATAGGATGGTCTTGCCGCTGCTCTTAAGTTCTTGAAATTTTTTAAAACACTTGGCCTGAAAAAGGATATCACCAACCGAAAGCGCTTCATCAATAATGAGTATTTCCGGCTCAACATTGATCGCAACCGAAAAGGCCAAGCGCATAAACATACCGCTTGAGTAAGACTTGACCGGTTGGTGAATAAAACTGCCAATATCAGCAAATTCGAGAATTTTATCCATTTTCTCGTCCATCTCTTCTCTTGAAAAACCCATGATTGTTCCATTGAGATACACATTTTCCAAACCGGTATACTCCGGGTTAAACCCGGCACCCAATTCAAGAAGCGCGGATATTTTGCCATGGATTGCAACAGAACCGGACGTCGGTGTCAGCACACCGGTAATAATCTTGAGAAGCGTCGACTTTCCTGCACCATTCTTGCCGATGATACCAACGGTCTCTCCGGGATACACTTCAAACGAGACGCGCTCCAAGGCAAAAAACTCTTTGTGCAAACATTTCCTCGTCAATTTCAGTGTCTCTTTGAGTCGATCCACAGGACTGTCATACAAATTGTATATTTTGGTCAATTCTTCCACTTTAATATTCGGATTCATGCGTCACCCCTTACAATACGTCTGAGAAATGCGGACGGAGCTTATGAAAAACCAGAGCGCCGACAGCGAAGCAAGAGGCCATAACTGCAAAGAAGTACAGTGACCAGATGGGTCGCTCCCAGAACCATGTATTGCCGGTAAAACTGTCGCGGTAGCCCTGGACAATATAAAAGATCGGATTCAATTTAAATATTCGGCGCACGCCTACCGGAAGTCTGTCGGTGGACCACAGAATAGGGGTCATCCAGATCAAAACCTGTAGCACAACATTGATGAATTGTGATATGTCTCGAAAAAATGCCGCCAATGCTGAGAAAAACCAGTTAAGGCCAAGCAACATAATCATCAAACAAGGTAAATAGTATAGAAGTTGCAAGGTGTAAAGCGTCGGGAAATATCCATAAACGGCAGCAACTATGAAAATAATAATCACGAAAACACCGTGCACAATGAGCGACGAGAATGTCTTAACGATTGGAAGAATTGAAGTTCTGAAAACGACTTTTTTGACCAAGAAGCTATATTCAATCAAGCTGTTCGAGCCATTCGTCAAAGCGTCCGCGAAAAAATTCCATGGTACAAGGCCGCAGATCAACCACAACGCAAACGGCACACCCGTACTATCCGAACCGGAGCGCAAACCAAAAGTAAAAACAAAAACAAGGACTAATATCTGAACTAAGGGCTGAACAAATGCCCACACGATACCCAGTGCAGAGGAAGCATACTTCACCTTGAAGTCGTTCTTGACCATGCTTGTTATCAGTTTTCTTGAACGATATGTATCGCGCAAAAAATCCAAAAACACATTTAGTTTGTTGCCCATTTTGTCTCTCCATTTTCTGTTGATGCCCGATGACTTCCCTTACTTCAGCGGAAATAATCGAAAAGACCGATGTCTGATGGCTAGTTTAACCGCTCTGAACATGAGATATATCCGCGGAATTAAGCGACCGAGGTGGTTCTTGCGACAAAAATAAATATAGTCTCTAGAAAAAATCGCAAATCGTCGACGTTGCTCACTTGCATCATCCATTGTTCTGCTCGGATTCCGGTCAAAAAAACGTTGTTCAAGCGTCACCGGATATAGCGACATCTTACTTTGGTGCACAACGAGTTGATTATACATGAAATCATGATCGATGCAATCCAAGAAAAGGTTTTCGTCAAACGGTCCATTGAGACGCGATATGTGCTCAAGGGAGATCACCATACCGCTATTTATTGCTGAGACGCGTCGGCCTTCGATGAGTCGATTCAGATCTTTTCGGTCTGCTCTGAAAAAAAGCGCGCCTCTTCGGATACAAGGCGATATCATTCGACCTGACGCGAGGACGGTCGGCAAGAATATATCCGCATTGACATCGGATGCCAGAACACGAAAAAGGGTCAGAAAGTAATCGTCCGGCAACGTCGTATCGTCATCTAAAAGCGCAACATATCGAACCTGCGAATCAAGAAGAGATATCGCGCGATTATATGCGCAAGAAAGTCCCTTGTTCTCTCCCATAGCAACATAGATGTAACCTCGACTTCTAGAGAAGTCTTCATTGGACATTATTATCTCCGGGCTATCACTGTTATCAACAATCAATGCTCGGAGCCCCAGCTGCCCGTCAAATGCGGCCAGTGTCTCGGATTCCGAGCATTGTCTATTGTATATGACAATGACAAAAGCAAGATTTTCTTGTGGGTCAAATTGCATTTTTTCAATCACCTATCATCGCAACTCTTCGATGTACCGTGTGAGCGCATCCTGCCAAGTTGGCAATCGCGAGAACCCCTGAGCTTCAATCTTGTCCTTGGAAAGTCTTGAGTTTTTCGGTCGCACGGCTTTGGTCGGGTATTCAAGACTTGAAACCGGCTCAACCTTTGCACTCAATCCGCCCGCCTTCATAATCTCGATCGCGAACTCATACCAATTGCAGAAACCTTCATTGGTTGCGTGATAAGTGCCGTATTTGTCGGTTTCGATCATGTCGCAAATGAGACGAGCCAAGTCGTCCGTATATGTTGGCGAACCGTATTGATCCGCAACAACGCGAAGCACGTCTCTTTCTGAACCCAGTCGAAGCATCGTCTTCACGAAATTATTGCCATTTTTACCGAAAACCCACGCCGTACGAATAATAAAGTAGCGACTTAAAATTGACGTCACTTGATCCTCTCCCAAGGACTTGGTCAACCCATAATATCCTTTGGGATCCTTCTGGTCATCCGGTTGATAAGGGCGATCTCCTTCACCGTCAAAGACGTAGTCGGTACTGATATAAACCATCGTCGCATCCAATTCCCGACATGCTTGTGCGATGTACTTGGTGCCATTCACATTAACCGCATAACAAGTATCTTGGTCTTCTTCTGCTCGATCGACGGCCGTATACGCTGCACAGTGTACAACAACATCCGGTGCATAGGCCTTGATGTAAGCGTGAACACTTTCTGCTTGAGTTAAATCAAAATCGTCGATATCAACGCCGCGGCACGCCACTCTTCGCTGATTCAAATGTTTCACTACGTCATATCCGAGTTGTCCTTTGAATCCTGTGACCAATACTTTCATCTTTTCGTTCGCAGCGCGAGCTGCTCCTCCTTTGAAATGAAATCAGCGATTGCCATACATCTTTTCATAATACGCCTGATAATCACCGCTTAAAATGTTTTCCCACCATGAGCGGTTATCCAAATACCAGCGAATGGTCTTCTTAATACCATCGTCAAAGTACGTCTTGGGCGCCCAACCCAGCTCACCGGTAATCTTCGTCGGATCAATGGCGTATCTGCGATCATGTCCCAAGCGATCCGTCACATAAGAAATGAGCGTTTCCGGCTTATCGAGCTCGCTGAGAATCGTCTTCACAACCTCAAGATTCGTACGCTCGTTATGTCCACCGATATTGTAGACCTCACCGATTCTTCCATTTCGGATAATCAGGTCAATGGCTGAACAGTGATCCTCAACATACAACCAATCACGCACGTTATCGCCCTTGCCATAAACCGGCAAAGATTGATCAGCCAAAGCACGCGAAATCATGAGTGGGATTAGCTTCTCGGGGAAATGATACGGGCCATAATTATTTGAGCATCTCGAAATAGTGACCGGTAATCCAAACGTTCTGTAATATGCCAATACTAAGAGGTCTGCAGCGGCCTTGGACGCAGAATAAGGTGAAGACGTATGAATGGGCGTCTCCTCAGTAAAAAACAGTTCCGGACGATCCAGCGGCAAATCACCATAGACTTCATCAGTAGACACTTGATGGTAACGAGGCACATTAAACTTACGGCACGCATCCATTAAGACTTGAGTGCCCATAACGTTGGTTTTCAAAAACAACTCGGGGTTCTCGATAGAACGATCCACATGCGACTCCGCAGCAAAATTCACGACAACATCAAATGACTCTTCGGAAAAAAGCGACTCAACTGCGTCGCGATCAGCAATGTCAGCCTTTACAAAACGAAAATTCGAGTGCTCCATCGCTGCATCAAGCGTTGCTAAGTTACCGGCATAGGTTAAAGCATCAATACATACGATGCGATCATCCGAATGGTTCTCGAGCTCATAATAAACAAAATTTGCACCAATAAATCCGGCACCGCCGGTCACCAAAATATTCATCTTGTCCTCCTTGATTGGGCACTATTCGGCCTTATTTCATGTCTTCGTATATAAAATTAAAGTCAGAATCTTCTGCCAAAGGCGCCTTCAAATCCTTTTCCGAAAGAATCGGGTCGCTCACGCCCCAATCGACACCGAAAGCGGGATCGTCAAAACGAATACTTCGGTCGCAATCCGGTGCATAATACTCGTCCACTTTATATTGCACTTCCACATCATCGGTCAGCGTAACAAATCCGTGCGCAAAACCCTTTGGAATATAGAGCTGACGGCCATTCTCAGCTGTCAATTCTATCGCAACCCATTTACCATATTGCGGAGAGCCCCGACGAATGTCAACTGCGACATCTATAATCGCGCCCTTTGTGCAGCGAACAAGCTTGGTCTGTGCCTTAGGTGCATTCTGAAAATGAAGGCCTCTCAACGTGCCTTTTTGCGCTGAAAATGAATGATTGTCTTGTACAAATCGAGTCGAAATTCCCAACGACTTGAGTTTGTCAGCAGAATAGGTCTCCATAAACCATCCACGATGGTCTCCGAATCGCTTGGGTTCGATGACAAATACGTCACTGAGCTGTGTGTCAATTTTTTGCATGTTCTCCTCCGATACTATCTTGATAGGTTTATTGTCGTCTTATTTGTAACTGACTCGATATATGTATTTTCCACCTTCGCAGTAGATGCACTCAAGCTGATAGTATGTTGTACTCTCTTTTTCCGATGAACTCAGAAGATACTTCGCTCCGGTTTTTTCTAAATCAGATGGCGATAATTTTACAGTCATCAAATCCGCCTGAATTAACGAGGGTTCGGTAGGCCCATCTTCAATAGAAACCATCATGTGTGCATATCGATTGTAGACCTCATTATATTGGCCTTCAGGGTCGAGTTTTTCCCAAAGTGCCATATTGGGCACAGTATTGACCGAGTTCACTGTAGGCGCACCATTGGCAACCAGAAAACCACTGTCAACCAGCGAGTCCAGCGCAATCCACTTCGCACTCGGATCTTCCTCTACAATGGTCTGAATACCCTTGGAAAGTGGCTTTGTCGTCATAACATCCAGACCTTTAACAATCGGATTGACCGTCATCGTTGTCGCGGCGCACAAAAGTATGATGCCCGCTGCGCCAAGGTGCTTGAGCCCGGGACGGAGCTTAGACATAAACAACGTAAACAAAACGACCATCGTGACTACAATGATAGTGATGCCTCTGATCCCCATGAAGCCCCTATTTAATTCGTATGTCTTGTACCCGGCATAACCGAGGACGGCAATCATGACCGGCAAGACAATGCCAAAATGTAGTTCATGATCAGGCTTAGATTCGCTCCAGAAAATGACCAAGAGATAGATCTGAATAAATGCCAGTATATCGACCAGTCTGAAAGGCGTGCTGTATGTCAGCATGAGTACTTTCGCAAGAAAAGGAGGCATCTCAGTATAACAATAATAAGCAAACACCAACGACAATAAAATCATCGCCAATGCACGACCATTGATTTTCTTGGAACGAATCATCATATAAATATTGAGAAATATCGGCAACGGGAACAAATTGATGACAGTAGCCATCTCACATGGATTCGGATGGGGACGGAACGGGGTCATCATAATCGGAATATAGTTGTAGAGTTTTGTCAGTGCATACCCACCATATGACACTCGTTTACCCGGATATACAGTTGTCATAATATCCGTCATGTATTGTCGCACTTCGAGTAAATAAACGGCCACAATCGACAAGAAAAAGAGCACGACTCCGGCAAGCATGGCCACATCTGCCAAGCGATACTTCTTGAGTATGGAACGAGCGTCATAGAAAATCCAGAATATGATAATCAAAAACAGGAATCCAACAGGAACTTGCCATGCCGGATATAACGCTGACACAAATGCCGCACCGAAAATAGCCGCCCCGAAGCCGTGAAGAACTTTGAGAAATGTCTTCTCTTCATGAAGAAAATAGTACAGAAAAACAGCAGCAGCCTGTGCATTCAATATCCACGAGATGAACGACCACCAGACAAAGAAACCCGAAAAGGTAATGAGCGCAGCACCGACCAAAGCCGACAACTTGTCTTTTTTTCCGCCGAGGATATAACACATTTCAAAAGAAAACAAGAATGAGAGCACGAGTGTCGCACTGGTGTTAAACGATAATCCATATTCAGATCCCAAAAAATAGTATAGCCAATTCATTGGGGATGCCAGAGCCGCATAACTAAAATATAGACCTGTGGCTGAAATATTATAAGAGTCTGTCGCCCGAAGGATTGGATTAAACTTGGCATAATCCGTAAACCAAGCAGACATCTTGCTCGGTGTAGATACCAACCATTCATCACTTCTTATCGCACGCGCAATGCCAAGAATAGGCTTGCTATACTGCGATCCCTCACCGGTTTGAATAAAGGCATCAAACATCGTAATCGAAGAAAAGTGATACTTATTGACCACACAAAACAGAATAGCTAAAACCGACAATAGAACACGATGTCTAAAGATAAAATCGTAAATTTTGCGGTAATCCACAACGATATGCAATCCTGCAAATGCAAATACAATCGTCAATATCATCATTCGATTGAAAAACAGGCCGTATGTATTGGTTTTCGTTTGGGTCAGAGTCTCAAAAACAAGTGTTCCTTCGGCTTCTTGACCATCGATGAAAAGACTGGAATTGGCGAACTGTTTCTCCGAAAGCCAAATTGTCGGTGCGCCCCCGGACTGGGTGCTAAGACCCGTCACAACAATTTCGAAATTCTTACTCTTCACACCGTCCGAAAACGCAATTTTCATCAAGGCATTATCTGAGAGTCTGGCAACATCAATATCTTTGTTATAAAGCTCTTCTCCGGAGTCTAGGTCGATGGCTTCGACACGCATCGCCCCAATATTGGACCGTCCAAACGTCGCAAACATCACACCTACACCTTCGACCGGCTCATCAAGGCGAATGCGCTGACGGACTTCCATGCCTTCGACCAGTTCTTCGATAGTATCGGATTGGACTAATCCAACGGACTTATATTGGACGGTTTGAGAAAAAGAGAGTTTATAGGTCAACTGAATGACATACACAAATGCCACAAGTAAGAGGAGTGCTAAAACAATAAGTGGCGCTTTTTTGACCCCATTTAATCGAGTTTGAGAGCCGCCAGGGGAAATATCCTTTTGCATAATTAATCCTCATAAATATTTGTATTTAAACACACGAGGTATTATATCACTTCGCCGGTCATTTTTCAGCCGGTACGAGCATCCAACGGTTAGCTGATCGCTCGCAGTTACAGAAGCGAGAAACCCATAATGATCCTCGGCGAGAATGACTAAATTAAGAAGAACAGTACCGCAAAATGAAGCACCCCCTCTGCCATATAAAGGTGCTTCAGAATACCTTTGTCAATCTTGATGTATCGACAATATACGACTAACCCAAGCAACGGCAGAACCGGGATAAAATATCGCCCCTGCACGCCATCTATAATCTCACTGCCAAATCGAGTATAAGCAATCATCATCGTGAACATGGCCGCGAGGACGACCAGCGCAAATATTGAAACATAGACAACACGATGCCACACCATGCCGGAGCGCAGTAGTAATTTGTCCCAGGTATCATGGAGGAACGCGACACCCGTAATCACAATTGAAAATAATACCAACACAGTAGGAATATAGATCTCAAGCCAACCTAACCGTTCTCCGACCAATGTCTTAACATAATAACTGCTATTGTGAACGAGCGTTATCGCAAAAATCTTTACCGTTTGGAAAGGATGCTCAAGCAAATACGCGAAATCATAAGCGCGGTCGACATGTTGCGGCGGCAAAGCGCCTGTCGTCAAGGTCGCGATGCTGTTTAGATTAACAAACATATAAGCGATACCCGTAACCAAAAACAATCCGCCCAAAAAGGTGATTTTTTGGCGCATACCACCGAACTTATTCGAAGGAATCAAAAATGCAACAGCCGCCACAAAAATATAAATCGCCTTGCCGGGCAAAAAAATTGTACACAATAACATAATTATGAGTTTGTCGCGCAATCGAAAACACTCTTGTCCATATATTGCGCGCAAAAATAGCGCTATGAGGAAGAATAGGCCACCGGTCATCACTGAGTCATACGAAAATGAAAATGCCTGATGCATTGTCATGGGGAGCAAGGCCGACGCAAAAAATATATTTTTACCAACCGGCGCTATTTTAATCGCAAAATAAACGCCCAAAAGAAAAATAATGAAATTGCACATGCGCCCCAAATAGAACATCGGAATCGTACCAAGGTGAATGATACGCGCAAATGTGACACCTATGGCTGACGGGGCATACAAAAGGGCATGTGCATTGGCTGTTTTAGCCGCGATCAAAGCCTTGTTTTCGGTGCCCTCTGTAGCCCAAACCGGCGTATCAAGCAATTTCTGGTAATGTTCGGCGCCGGGCTGAGAGGTGACAATCCAGTTTTCTACGTCCGTTAATCGGTAAAAAATAGCTGGGTCATGGGCATTATTAATGCCCATTATTTGATTAGAATAGCGATACGCCATATCCATATGCGCCAATTCGTCCGGCACGACACCCGGCGACATAATCAGCGAATAAACCAGTCCAAAGGGGATCGCAACCGCAAGAAAAACGACGTGTACTTTCGCGCGAAAAACATACACAATCAAGTACAACATCACAAGTGAAATGCCCAAAATGGAAATGACTACGAGGTAAGCAATCGTAATTTCATGAATACCGCTCGTAATCACACCAAAGTTCATATCACCGTCTGTCTTGGTTCCGGCAATGTAAAGGGAACCGCCGGGATAGACGTCTGAATTAGAACACCAGATCGAAATCGCGTTGTCGGGCGAAATTAATTCAGACGAAACGACAACATTATACTTAGTATCCGTATCAAAGCCGTAGGCCTGTTGGAAGTTGATTTCGTGGTACAATCCCGCAACAACATCTTCTGAAGAAATTGTTTCACGATGGACCAACACATCGTGCGAAGTATCGTAGACGGATACATCAACAAACCCGACGTCTGACGCGTTATTTTTGTCGAATCGAACGGAAATGCCCTTAAATTCTCCGGCAAACGAAAAATCTTGACTCATCGATGCACTCGCATGAATATCACCTACCGTCAACTCTTGAGTACCGTTAAAAGACTGAAAGTGCACGCGATTCAAATCAACGGAAATCTTTCTCTGCCATAAATAGAAAGATGCCAAAATAATCGCAAGAATCATGCAACTGATTATGACTATGTGCCTGCGATTTCGGACGCAACATTTCTTCAACTTATTCATAAAATGCTATTCTTTCAACCGCTCCTCTTCTCAGCTCGAATCCGGCTATACTCACCGAACTCACGATACAGCAGACGACTCGTTCAACACATCCTCTTAAAGACAACAGCAAGAATATAAATTATAGCTCGCGAATTTCGTTGTTGGCGACTTTTCTCAAGTGCTCGCCGTAAGGGGACTTCCCATAGGCCTTTGCGGACTCAATGAGTCTATCCGCGCTAATCCATCCATTGCGATAAGCAATTTCCTCCGGAGCAGAAATCTTGATGCCCTGGCGCTTCTCAATCATATGGATAAACTCAGCCGCCTCGAGCAAACTATCCATCGTACCGGTATCCAGCCATGCAAAACCACGACCCATCAATTGGACATCTAAATCACCATTTTCGAGATAAATTCGATTTAAATCGGTAATCTCCAATTCTCCGCGCGCACTGGGCTTCATGTTCTTCGCATATTCAACGACGCGATTATCATAGAAATAAAGACCGGTAATCGCGTAATTGGACTTCGGTTCATTCGGCTTCTCTTCAACAGAAAGCACTTTGCCATCTGCATCAAATGCCACAACACCAAATCGCTCCGGATCATCCACGTAATATCCGAAAACGGTCGCGCGTCCCTTATTCTCCGCCGCCTCTCGTAAAAGCTTCGTAAAGCCGTTGCCATAGAAAATGTTGTCTCCGAGCACCATTGCGACATCATCGTCACCGATAAAAGACTCTCCGATGATAAACGCCTGCGCCAGTCCGTCCGGCGAAGGCTGAACGGCATACTGTAAAGAGATACCAAACAGACTGCCATCACCCAAAAGTGCTTCAAACCGAGGTGTATCCTCCGGCGTAGAGATAATGAGAATATCTCGAATTCCAGCCAACATCAACGTTGATAAAGGATAGTAAATCATTGGCTTATCATAGACCGGCAACAACTGCTTGCTGGTCACTCGAGTCAGTGGATACAAACGTGTTCCGGCACCGCCGGCAAGAACAATACCTTTCATGATAACCTCCGCTATATGTAAAAAAGATACTGAAGTGACCGCCAAAAGCGGTCTCTCTATAAGAAATTATTGATTAACATCTTTACTGATAGTTGGAAGGGTCAACAAAAGTGCTTTGACCCCTTCGATGTCCAGTCGAGTCGTGTTGTGAGACGTCAACTCCATGCCATAATCGACTTCCGCCTGACCATCCGTGAAGTATTTATCATAATTAAGGTCTCTTTGGTCTGCAGGGATGCGATAATACTCGCCTAAATCTTCTGCGTGAATCATCTCTTCACGAGTCAACAATGTCTCATAAAGTTTTTCACCGTGACGCGTACCGATAATCTTGATTTCGCTTGATGATTGATACAATTCCAGCAAAGCCTTCGCAAGATCCGCAATCGTCGAAGCCGGTGCTTTTTGGACAAATATATCCCCAGAACGACCGTTTTCAAAAGCGTAGAGCACCAAATCAACAGCATCGACAAGAGACATGAGGTAGCGCGTCATATTCGGATCTGTAATCGTCAAGGGCATGTTATTCTTGATCTGGTCGACAAAGAGCGGAATAACCGAGCCGCGAGAAGCCATGACATTACCATAACGCGTGCCGCAAATGACGGTATCCTCTATG
>LSQX01355942.1_pt1 | contig 22908 bp, 14 predicted proteins | sample 654561 | NCBI WGS metagenome assembly LSQX01 (sample SAMN04489861, study PRJNA283612) | anaerobic digester metagenome | isolation source: 4 biogas reactors fed with cattle manure at either 37C or 55C with and... | place: Denmark: Kongens Lyngby | collected 2014
GCATCGCTGCGAACACGCGTGATCGGCCATCCAGAACGCTGGAATATCGATATGCGCAGGCAGTTGCTCGCACTGGACCCGGCACAGCTGCTTGATCTGCTTGACGACGACGAAATGCTGATTCGTGAGGACGCCCGGCATCTGGCCGAGGAAATTTTCAGCGTCTGCGCCTTCGGGATCGCACGCGCCTCCTTGCCCGAAGATCAGGCCGGGAAAGTTTCCCGCCTGGCCCTGTCACTGGATTCACCCGGAAACACATGGTGCAAGCGCCTGCTCGGGGATGAACACGGGTCTGTAGCCTGGGATCGCCTGAAAACCCTGCTGGCGCTGGCGCAGCACGCTGATCCTGCGCATGTCCCGTATTACGAGCAGGCCGAACAACGTGCCATCGAGGCCGCCGCCAGGGCCGATGGCAGTCTGTTGTCTCTGCTGCTGGAAGATGATTCCGTGCAGGTCACTGCGGCCTTGGCTGCAATGCTGGACGCGGGCGACGACAGCGTCATTGCGGACTGGAACAGCGTGGAACAACTGGACATTCAACAGCAAAACCAGATCTGGCACGCGCTGTGGCATGGCCTGGATTGCCAATGGACCGGCCACTGTTCGGAAAACATCTTCGCCGTGGCGGCGTTGTGCAACCGGCCCAGCTTCCAGTGCGATGCGGGCGCTGATTACTACGCCATCGTTCGCCGCAGCCTGAGCCCGGCCCAGTTCGAAGCGTTGACGATGCTGATGAACCGGATCAATGCCTGGCGCCACCAGCACGGCGGGTGAGTGGTTCGAGCCGCTACTCGTCCCGCGTCACCCGCAGCACTTCATCGGCGCTGGTGATGCCGGCGATGACCTTGTTCCAGCCGTCTTCCAGCATCGCGGGCGTGTTTTTGCGGGCGTGGCGCAGGAGGTCGGCTTCGGAGACGCCTTCGTGGATCAGGCGGCGCATGGTTTCGTCGATGACAATCAGTTCGTAGAGGCCGGTGCGGCCTTTGTAGCCGGCATTGCGGCCGGCTGCTTCGGGGCCGGGGCGGTAGAAGCGCAGGTTGGGTTCGAAGGGTTTACCGAAGGCGGCGCATTCGGCTTCGCTGGGGGTGTAGCTTTCGCGCGTGGCCGGGTCGAGCACGCGCACCAGGCGCTGGGCCAGCACGCCGAGCAATGAAGACGAAAGCAGGAAGGGTTCGATGCCCATGTCGTGCAGGCGCGTGACCGCGCCGACGGCGCTGTTGGTGTGCAGAGTGGACAACACGAGGTGGCCGGTGAGGCTGGCCTGCACCGCGATTTCGGCGGTTTCCAGATCGCGGATTTCACCGACCATGACCACGTCCGGGTCCTGGCGCAGGATGGCGCGCAGGCCACGCGCGAAGGTCATGTCCACGCGCGCGTTCACCTGGGTCTGGCCGACGCCGTCGAGGTAATACTCGATCGGGTCTTCGACGGTCAGGATGTTGCGGGTGGCATCGTTGAGGCGGGTGAGCGCGGCATAGAGCGTGGTGGTCTTGCCGCTGCCGGTGGGGCCGGTGACCAGCAGGATGCCGTGCGGGCGGTGGATCAATTGATCGATGCGCGCGGCGGTGGTGGCGTCCATGCCGAGCTGCGAGAGATCGAGCCGGCCGGCCTGTTTGTCGAGCAGACGCAGCACGACGCGTTCACCGTGACCGGCGGGAATGGTGGAAACACGCACATCGACCGGGCGGCCGGCGATGCGCAGGCCGATGCGGCCATCCTGCGGCAGGCGCTTTTCGGCGATGTCGAGCTTGGCCATGACCTTGATGCGGCTGACCACCGGCGCGGCGACGGCCTTTTTCGGCGCCAGCACTTCGCGCAGCACGCCATCGACGCGGAAGCGCACGACGAGTCGATTCTCGAACGGTTCGATGTGGATGTCCGAAGCGTTTTCGCGCACCGCTTCGGTCAGCAGCGCGTTGATCAGGCGGATGATCGGCGCGTCGTCTTCGCTTTCCAGAAGATCGGTGGGCTCGGGCAACGCCTCGGCGATCTGGTTGAGATCGAGCGCATCGTCCATGTCGGCGGCCACGGCCAGCGCGTCATCGGAGCCGCCTTCGTAAAGGCCGCGCAGCAGGCGTTCGTAGGCATCGGCATCGAGGCGTTCGAGCTTCAGCGGCAGGCCGGCGCTGCGGCGCAGTTCGGCCAGCACCTCGGGTTTGACGCCCGGGCGGCAGGCCACGCGTGCGGCGTCGAGCTCGAACGCGACGATCGTGGCGCCGTGACGCCGGGCGAATCCGAAGCCCGGCCGGGTGCGTGCCGGCGCGGTTTCAGTCATCGGCGGCGGGCCTGTCCGGCAGGTCGGGCATGATCGGCGGCGGATTGCGGAACAGATCGCGCGGCGCGATGTCTTCCAGCTCCGGCAACAGCGGCTGCTTGTCGCCGCGGTAGCGCAGTTCCTTGTTCTCGCGCATGCGCAGCTGCTCGGTGCGCAGGTAGTTGTATTTCTCGCTGGATACCGCCGCCTCGGTGGCGGCATCGCGCAGGATGATCGGGCGCAGGAAGATCATCAGATTGCGCTTGCTGCGGGTCGCGCTGCGGCTCTTGAACAGGTGGCCGAGCACCGGGATGCGGCTGACGCCGGGCACGCCCTGCATGCTTTCGCTGGTTTCCTCCTGCTTCAGCCCGCCCAGCACCAGCAGGCCGCCATCGGGCACCAGCACGCTGGTGGTCAGCTCGCGCTTGTTGGTGATCAGGTCGACCGCGCCGGCCACGGTACTGGCCAGGGCCGAGACTTCCTGCTTGATCTCCAGCCGCACCGCGTCGCCTTCGTTGATATGCGGGGTGACGGTCAGGATCAGGCCAACATCCTTGCGCTCCACGGTCTGGAACGGGTTGTTCGGCAGGTTGCTGCCGCCGCTGGAGGTGTTGGTGTACTGGCCGGTCAGGAACGGCACTTCCTGCACCACCTTGAACTGGGCCTCGGTGTTGTCCAGCGTCACCACGGACGGGTTGGACAGCACGTTGGCGCGGCCATCGCCACGCAACGCCTTGACCAGTGCGCCAACCTGGAAAATGGTCGTGGTGCCATCGCCGGTCGGCAATTCAATGCTGCCGCCCACCCAGCCCAGGTTCATGCCGTTGCTGCCGGCCAGCGCACCGAGCGGATTGGTCATCGCGCCCAGGATGCTGCCGGCACCGCCGACGCCACCGTAGTTGGTGCCGCCGATGTAGCCGCGTTCGCCATCGAAGTTGGTGCTCTGCCACTGCACGCCCAGCTCGTCGGCCAGCTCGTCGGTGACTTCGGCGATGATCGCTTCCACCAGCACCTGGGCGCGGCGCACGTCGAGCTGGCGCACCACGGCGGCCAGATCGCGGAACACGGCCGGGGCGGCGGTGATGATCAGGGCGTTGGTTTCGCCGTGGGCCTGGATCGTCGCGCTCTTGACCGCACCTTCGCCGCCGGCCTGGCCGGTCAGGGTGCCGGCGACCGAATCCAGGATCGGCACCAGTTCCTCGGCCTTGGCATTGCTCAGATAGATCACCTGGGTGTTTTCGCCGCCATCCAGCGGGGTGTCCAGATGCGCGACCAGGCTGCGCAGGCGCAGACGGTTGGCGCGGTCGCCGGAAAGCAGGATCGAATTGGTGCGTTCATCCGCAATGAGCTTCGGCCCGGCGTTGCCGGCACCGTTTGCGGCAGCCCCGTCGAGCGTGGTCAGCGTGCGTGCCACTTCGGCGGCACTGGCGTGGCGCAGCGGGATCACTTCGACCTCGGCATCCGAGGCGGTGTCCATGCGCCGGATCAGCTGCATCAGGCGCTCGACGTTGCCGGCGCGGTCGCTGATCAGGATCGAATTGTTGCCGGGGTTGGCGGTGAACGTGGCCTGCTGCGGCGCCAGCGGGCGCAGCAGTTTCACCACATCATCGGCCGACACGTGCTGCAGCGGGATCAGCCGCGTGACCAGCGCATCCGGGCCGCCGCCGCCATTGCCGACGCTGCCGTCCTGCGCCGCGACCGCATCGGGCACCAGCTTGATCATGTTGCCGGCCGACACCGCGGCAAAGCCGTGCACGCGCAACACCGACAGGAAGGTTTCGTAGATTTCCGCAGGCGTCTGCGGCTTGGCCGAAATCACCGTGACCCGGCCTTCCACGCGCGGATCAAGGATGAAACTCTTGCCGGTGATTTCGCTGACCGTCTGCACCAGCACGCCGATGTCGGCGGCGCGCAGGTTCAGCGTGTGGCGGCCGTCGGCGGTCGCGGTGCTGGCCGGTTCCGCTGTGGCCGGGGTCACGCCGGGCGGGGTTTGCGCGTGCAGCGGCAGGACAAGCGCCAGCAGGGCAGCACAGGCGATGGTGCGAAGGGGGCGGGATAGGCGCATGGTGCGGGACTCTTCAGACAAGCCGATCCCCTCTCCCCCGCTGACGGAGAAAAGGGGCAGGGTGAGGGGCGAACGGCGGAGCCGCGAGTGCTTTTGGCTTGCGGCAGGAAAAGCCCCCCTCACACCAACCTTTTCTCCCGCTGGCGGGGGCGAGGGAGCAAGCAGGGCGAGCGGTGGACTTGAACGCATGGTGTCGATGTTTCCGTGATGGCCCAGGCTTACAGGCCAAGCTGAAGTTTGACGGTCTTGCCGTCACGTTCGACATCGACCTGCACCTGGCGCGCGTCGCGCAGGTTGGCGAGCAGTTCGCCCTGGCGGGTCGGGCTGTCGAGCGGGATGCCGTTGACGGCGGTGACGATGTCGTTGGGTTTCAGGCCGGCCTTTTCCAGCAGCTCCGAATCGCGCCCGACACTGATCCGCACGCCGCGCATACGGCCGTTGACGAAGGCCGGGATCACCTGCACCTGCTTGGCCAGTTCCTGCACATTCGGCAGGTTGGTGGTGCGGTAGGTCTGCATATCGACCGCGCCCGGCGCGATCACCGGATTGACCGAAAGCGAACCCATCACCGAACCGCTGCCACCGGGCAATGGCGCACGGGCCGGAGCGCGGACCGGAGATGCGGCAACACCGCCGGAATCGGTGACGCGCAGGCTCAGGGTTTCGTTGACCCCGCCGCGCGACAGCACCACGACGCCGGCCATGATCTGTTCCAGCTTGGCGTCACCGGGCAGCAGGTCACCAACACGGTAGGAGCGGTCCACGCCCTGCTCATCGGCAATGATCGCGATGCCGCCTTCGGGCCGGGTTTCGTTGAAAGTGCCGCGCAGGGTGAGCTTGAGCGCGGTTTCCTGCATCCGGGTCTGGGCCAGCGTGGCCAGATCGATGCCGGCTTCCGCCGTGCCGAACAGATGCCATTTTGCCAGTTGCCCCTGACCGGCCGTCTGCACGGTCTGGCTGGGGGCCGGCACCGGCGTGGCGGCCGGCAGGTCCGGCCCGAGCAGCAGCAGCCAGACGAACTGCACCGCCTTGAACACGAAAAACACGAAGGCCGCGGCCACGGCCACGCGCGCCAGCCAGGAGGAGGCGCGCAGCGGGCGGGGCAGGGTCAGCGCATCGAGCATGGACAGGGCGAAGCCGGGTGATGAAGCGCTGAACTGTAGCAAACCGTCCCGCATGGCGTCGCGCCGCAGCGGCCCGGTGGTGGGCACCACGGGCCGCATCCGCTGTTACGCCTCCGCAACAGGCGTCAGTGACGGCCCGGGGGGCGCTTGAAGAAGCGCCCAACCCGGCGCTTCAGGCGCGACAGCAGGCTGTCGTCCTGGGTGCTGTCCTTGGCAGGAGGCGGTGCGGGCGGAGTGGCTGGTTCGATCCGGTCGCCGTGCAGTAGTCGGGCCTCGACGCGCTCGCGCGCTTCGCGCTGGCGACGTCCGCCACGACGGCGGCGCGGCTTGCGCGCTGTGGCGTTGTCGCCCTCCGCACCGGCGGCGGGCGCGGGATGTGCGGGCTTGGCTTCCGCGTCGTTGCTGTTGTCGGCAGCGGCTGCGGCGTTGCCGCCATCACGCGGCGGACGACGCCGCGAGGAGGAGTGCGCGGCACCGCCTTCGCCGCCAGCGGCACGTTCGCCATGCGCAGCACCGGCGGCATTGCCACCGGCACCGCCACCGCTGCGGCGTCGACGGCGTGGCTGGCCTTCACGCTGGCCTTCGCGTGCGACCCGGCCACCACGGCCACCATCGCGCTTTTCGGCCGCCTTCTGTTCGTGCACCTCGCGGAAAATCTCGCCGATGCTGTCGCCTTCTTCCTCATCGCCATCGCCGCCTTCGGGGCGGACGCGTTCGGGGCGCGGCAAGGCGGTCATCAATTCCGCAGTGACCTGACCAACCGGGATCTTCTGTTCGATGTAGGCCTCGATGTCGGGCAGGCTCATCGCGTACATCTCGCATGCGAAGCTGACCGCATCGCCTTCCTCGCCCAGACGCGCGGTGCGGCCGATGCGGTGCACATAGTCTTCGGCGTCGAACGGCAGGTCGTAGTTGTAGACGTACTTGATGCCGTCGATATGCAGGCCGCGCGCGGCCACATCGGTGGCGACGAGGATTTCGAGCTGGCCGGCCTGGAAGCGGCGCAGCAGGCTCTCGCGTTTTTTCTGCGGCACGTCGCCGCTCAACACGCCGACGCGGTAACCGGCCTTTTCCAGCGCCCGGGCAACGCGCTCGACGAACACCTTGGTGTTGACGAACACCATCGTGCGCGCGCCTTCACTGCGTGACAGCAGGCCCAGCAGCAGCGGCAGTTTTTCCTCGTTGGCCGGGAAATAGACGATCTGGCGGACCCGCGCCGCGGTGATGGTTTCCGCTTCGACGACGAGCTTTTCCGGCTCGTTCATGTGCTCGTAGGCCAGCTCCAGCACGCGGTGGCTGAGCGTGGCCGAGAACAGCAGGGTCTGGCGCGTGGTGCGCGCCGGCATGCGGCGCAGCAGGAAACGGATGTCCTTGATGAAGCCCAGATCGAACATGCGGTCGGCTTCGTCCAGCACGCAGATCTCGCAGGCGTGCAGCGACACGACCTTGTGCTGCTTGACGTAGTCGATCAGGCGCCCGGGCGTGGCGATGATGACGTCGGCGCCCTGCTGCAGCAGTTCGCGCTGCTTGTCGTAATCCACACCGCCGTAGACCAGCGCGAACTTCAGGCCCAGATCAGCGCCCATCTTCACTGCGTCCTTGTGGATCTGGATCGCCAATTCGCGTGTGGGCGCCAGGATCAGCGCGCGCGGATCTTCCGGCTTGCGCTCGGCCAATGCCGGCCGCGCGAGCAGACGGTTCACCACCGCCACCAGGAAGGCCAGGGTCTTGCCGGTACCGGTCTGGGCCTGCCCGGCGACATCGCGGCCGGCCAGCGCCACCGGCAGGCTCATCGCCTGGATCGGAGTGCAGCGGGAAAAGCCGGCGGATTCGAGGCCGTTCAGCACGGAAGGTTCCAGCGGAAGGCTGGAGAAGGAAATATCGGTCAGCGGTTTGTCGCTCATGGGTTCCCTGATGGAAAGGCGTGGCTTTCCCTGGTGATGTGCGGTGGCCGGCGCAGAGGCTCAGCTCGCGGGAGGAGGAAATCGCGGAAGGGCCGTTTCGTCCCTGACATGCCGCCGGCTCATCTTGCATGAGCCTGAAGCGTACGGCCAGATTGCCGGGCAGCGGATGGCCTGCGGATTATAATCACCGGCCAACACTCCGTCGCAGGCGGCTGCCGGAAGCCGGCAGAGGCCTTGAAAAGGCGCCAGCGGCCACCAAGTGTAGCCGATACGGCGCCTTCCGGCGTGCCCATTCCCCCACAGGAGCCCCAGATGAGCGACAACGTGATCCACGTCGGCGATGCCGATTTCGAAACCCAGGTACTGAATTCGGAGCAGCCGGTGCTGGTCGATTTCTGGGCCGAATGGTGCGGGCCGTGCAAGATGATCGGGCCGATCATCGACGAACTGGCCGATACCTATGCCGGCCGGGTCAAGGTCGCCAAGCTCAATGTCGATGCCAACCGCCAGACCGCGGCCCAGTTCGGCATTCGCGGCATTCCGGCACTGCTGGTGTTCAAGAACGGCCAGATACAGGCCAGCCAGCTCGGTGCGGTCGGCAAGGCACAGCTGACGCAGCTGATCGAAAGCGCGCTCTGATCCTGATCCGGGCCACGCGGCGGGTGCTCGACCCGGACCACCCGCCGCAACTCGCAGCCCCAGCATGAATCGACGCTGCAATGCGTCTTTACGCCGTGCATCCGGCGGTGTACCTTGGAACCCTGCTGCTGGCGCGCGTCCGCGCCGCTCCTTCTGATTTTCGATTCCCCCTTTCCTCCCACTCGCACCTCAGGCGAGATCATTCCCGTGCAAGAAAACGAAACCGATACCCCGGTGGTCGATTCGACTGCTGCTGCGCGCGCCGGCAACGACGCTGCGCCCTCCAATCCCACGCCCGCCCCGGCCGCTGCTGCTGAAGCCGCCGCCCCGGCGTCGGACGATGCCGCCTCCAGCAACCCACCCAAGCCGGCATCCGGCAATGGCGGTGGTGGCAGCAACCGCAATCGCAACCGTGACCGGCGTGACCGCCGTCGTGGCCGCGACCGCAATGCCGATCGTCAGCCGCGCGATTCCGATGACGAGGGCGAGGATTTCGTGCCCGAGCCGCAGCGCGCGCCGGTCGCGTTGCCGCCGGATTTCCCCACCTACAGCCTGGCCGACCTCAAGCGCATGCCGGCGCACAAGCTGCTCGACATCGCCGAGCAGCTGGGCATCGGCGAGAGCGTGGCGCGCCTGCGCAAGCAGGATGTCACCTTCGCGGTCCTGAAGATCCTGACCCGCCACGGCGACGGTGTGGCCGCCGACGGCGTGCTGGAAATCCTGCCGGACGGCTTCGGTTTCCTGCGCTCGGCCGATGCCAGCTACCTGGCCGGCCCGGACGACACCTACATCTCGCCCAGCCAGATCCGCCGCTTCAATCTGCGCACCGGCGACTTCCTGACCGGCCGCATCCGCAGCCCGAAGGACGGTGAGCGCTACTTCGCGCTGGCCAAGGTCGACACCATCAACGGCGAGCCGCCGGAAGCCTCGAAGAACAAGGTGCTGTTCGAGAACCTGACGCCGCTGTTCCCGCGCGAACGCTTCCATCTGGAGCGCGGCAACGGCTCGTCCGAGGACATCACCGGCCGCATTCTGGATCTGGTCGCCCCGATCGGGCGTGGCCAGCGCGGCCTGATCGTCAGCCAGCCCAAGGCCGGCAAGACGATGCTGATGCAGAACGTGGCCCAGGCCATCATGCACAACCATCCGGATGTGCATCTGATCGTGCTGCTGATCGACGAGCGCCCGGAAGAAGTCACCGAAATGCAGCGCAGCGTGCGCGGTGAAGTGGTGTCCTCCACCTTCGACGAACCGGCCGCACGCCATGTGCAGGTGGCCGAGATGGTGATCGAACGCGCCAAGCGCCTGGTCGAACACAAGAAGGACGTGGTGATCCTGCTGGATTCCATCACCCGCCTGGCGCGCGCCTACAACACCGTGGTGCCGTCCAGCGGCAAGGTGCTGACCGGCGGTGTCGACGCCAACGCGCTGCAACGCCCGAAGCGCTTCTTCGGTGCCGCACGCAAGGCCGAGGAAGGCGGCTCGCTGACGATCCTGGCCACCGCGCTGATCGAAACCGGCTCGAAGATGGACGAGGTGATCTACGAGGAGTTCAAGGGCACCGGCAACATGGAAGTGCACCTGTCCCGTCGCATTGCCGAAAAGCGTGTCTACCCGGCCATCCACATCAATGCCTCCGGCACCCGCCGTGAGGAACTCCTGATCGAGCCCGACTACCTGCAGAAGATCTGGATCCTGCGCAAGCTGCTGCATCCGATGGACGAGCTGGCCGCGATGGAGTTCATGCTCGACAAGATGAAGAACACCAAGACCAACGAGGAATTCTTCAGCTTCATGAAGCGCTGAGTCCGATCCGCGCTTCCACACGAACGCCGGCGCCTGCCGGCGTTCGCGTTTGTGCAGCAGGGTCCAACGCGCCCAAACGTGTTTGCGTGACCGCGAGGGTGCGAATCGGTGGCATCAAGCAACTGTCTGGTCCGTCCTCGGCTGATGACACGAGGCAGATCGTCGGCATCGCTGCGATTTGCGCGCGCCGTGCCGGAGATGCCGCGCCGGTTCCAAGCATCGGCAACGCCTGTTCCGGCTCGCCGCGGCGCGAGGGGGCTCAGCCCGCGTTCGCGGACCAGCGCATCAGATCGTAGACCCCGTGTTCACCGACCCGGATGAATCCCAGGCGCCGGTAAAGCGCCATCGCAGGGTTCATCTTCTCCACATGGATGCTGACATTCAGGGTATGGGACTGCGCCAGTGCGCAGAGCGCGCGCAGCAAGGTGCCGCCGATTCCAGCACCACGATGCTCGGGCAGCAGGGTGATATCGACGATGCGCAACTCGTCGTGGCGCCAGTGCAGGTAGAGTCGCCCGACTACCTTCCCGTCCTGCTCGATGACGAAGCGCTCCGCGTCTGCGTAATGGATACCGTAGTGCTGATGCTGGGCGTGGAACTGGAAACTCAGGAAAGCCGCCTTCTGCGCATCGTCCCAATCGGTTTGCGCCAGTTCCGCGGTGCGGGTGCTGGCGTAGATCCGTTCCAGCAACGGCATGTCATCCGTGGCCACCGGCCGCAGCCCCAGGCCGGAAGGCAACTCGAGCTGGGTGCCGCTGGGCGCCGTCCTCACGTGAAAACGGCCTCGTAGCGCATGCCTTGCGCGTCTGGCCCTAGGCAGACCAGAAACAGGTCCTGCGGCGGGAGCGCCGGATGCAGCACGCGATAGATGCCCTGATCCAGCACCGCACCCGGCGGGCCCCGCCAGACCAGCGAAAACTGCCGGCTCAGCCGGCCTGCACCCTGGGCTTCGCGCAGGCTGCACGCCTCGATCAGCGTCGCAATCCGCTCGCCACCGTCCACTACGATGCGGAAATCCTGCCCCACCAGGGGCTCGAACATGTCCAAAGAAAATGACATTGCCGGTGCTGCCGTCAACGCTTCAGCCCCGCGCCCGGCGCAGGCGATTGATGCACGCCACCGCGCCCGTCGCGCCGGGTTGCAGGTACAACGGGTTTTCGCTGCCGCCGCAACGCAAGGCCTGGATCCCGGCAGCGCTGAACTCGCCCTGCAACACTTCGAAATGCAGATCGGCCTGCATCGTGTCCCGATCCACACGCACCGCCTCGACCTCCGCCAGGCGCAGCCGCAGGCCATCGGCAGAGACGAACTCCTCGCCCAGCCAGGCGCGCGGATCATCCAGCAAGGCCGGACGGCGCGCTGCGGCAGCGGTCAGCGGCAGCGCCGCACCCGTGGCGGCAATACCGGCCCCCAGCATGAAATATCGACGCTTCATGTCAGCCCCTTGGTGGAAACACGCCCTGCAGCGCGATGCAGAAGTAGAAGGTCAGGTACGGCATCAGGTTGTTGTGCGGCTGATCCCCACCGCGTGGCGCCAATGCCGAAGGCGAGAGCGGCACCATTGCCCCGGGAACCCCGTACAGCTGACCGCCGGTGGAGCGCGCCAGCACCGAATCGGGCGTTGGCATGCGGTCATCACCGATGTCGTTGACCACACCCAGCGCATGCGTGTGTGCAGGAATCTCCGATTCCAGCAGTGTCACGGTTTCACTGCCACCGGTTTCGCCCAGATCGTGCAGGCTAAGCCCCGGCCCCTGCCCCGGATGCATCGGTGCCCTGCCTTGCAGGTCGGGCAGGGCGAAGTTGGATTTCCCATTGCCGCCGTAGGTCGTGCCCAGCAACGAGAACAGCGCGGTGTTCTGCGACAGCGGCATCAGCTGTCCATCACACCACGCCCATCCCCGGGGAGCGAAGTTGAAGGGGAAGATGCGGATCTCCGCAACAAATGGATCGGCCATGGTCTTACGTCCGCTCAGGTGGGCGACGGGAAAATCCCGAACAACGAGATGATGAAATTCACGCACAGGTAAGGCTGGAAATTCGTATGCGGCTGGCTTCCCCCCGTGCCGGCGATGGTTTGGGCATGCAACGCCGTGCCCGGTGTGCCGACAAAGAACGGCGTCGCCGTCGCCGGGGTGCCGAGGACATTCCCGGCCGGGCTGGTCGTGGTCACCGGATCGGTGGATACCAGCAGCGGGTGTGAATGGGACGGCATTTGCGCCGTGGTCAACGTCACCTCCTCCACGCCACCGGTCTCGGCCAGGATGAAGCTGTTGCCCTGGTGGATCGGCAGGCGGCCACGCAGGTCCGGCAGTGCGAACGTGCTCTGGCCGTCGCCTCCATAGGTGGTGCCGATCAATTGGAACAGGGCCTCGTTCTCGGAAATTGGCAGCAGCTGTCCTTCGCAGAAAACCCAGCCGCTGGGCGCGAAATTGCCGGCGAACATCCGGATTTCTCCAACATAGGGTTGGGCCATCGTGGGGCTCCTCAGGTAGGGGACGGGAAAATGCCCTGCAGGGCGATACAGAAGCTGAGCGTCAGGAACGGCTGCATGTTCAGATGTGCCTGACTGCCACCGACGCTGGACACACTGCCAGCGTGCAGCGTCGACAGCGCCGTGGCAGCCCGATAAGCCTCGAAATTGGCCGATGCAGCCGGCACCAGACCGTTGTCGGGAATCATCTGCGTAGCCCCGGCGGCGCTGGCCTGTGCGGCATGGGTATGCGTGGGCAGCTCCGCAATCGACAGGCTATGCGCCTGCGCCCCGCCACGCTCGCCCAGGGTATGGCCACTGCCGACGTGGATCGGGGTACGGCCGCGCAGATCCGGCAACGCGAAATTCACCTGTCCGTCTCCTCCAAAAGTAGTGCCCAGCAACGAGAACAGCGCCTGGTTCTGGTTGATCGGCAACAACTGCCCATTGCACAGCGCCCAGCCGTTGGGCGGGAAAACATAGCTCATCAGTCGCACTTCACCCATGAACGGCTCTGCCATGTTCTTTTCTCCATCAGCGACACCGGCCAGGTGCCGTTTCGATCCTTGCTGCCCGCCAGTTCACGGGCGGGGCCGATTGCGTGTTTCCGCCTCAGGTTGGCGGCTCAAGGCAGGTGCCATTGGGAACGACGGTGATGCTCCCCGCTACCGCCGTGGTTGTGTCGGCCGGATGGTTGTCCGTCAACACATCGCCAGCGGAACTGGAGCTGGAAACGCCTTGCTCCAGTTGCACCGCACCAGGTGTCCCTTGTCGGGCCCGGATCCCCGGGCCGATGGCGACGTTGTTGCGTACGTCGAAGCAACCATTGCCGCGTCGTGCAGTGATATCGGCTGTCACGCCATTGGCCGGGGCCAGCACGGCGATATTGTTGTCGATCACCGTCGCGCTGAACGTGGGTGTGGTATTGGCATCCGGGGTGTCGACGAGGATCGGACGCAGGATCCCGTCCATCATCACCGTGTTGCCCTCAATCAGCACGTTGGCGCGCGACACCTGACTGATCGTACTGCTCAGGAAGGCGATGATCGCGTGATTGGTAGCCGTTGCCGGGGCGTTGACGGTGTTGCCGCGGATGACCGCGTTCAACCCGACCGCATCACCGGGAAGGGCGTTGGCATTGCCGACAACCTGGCCCACGAAGATAGAAGCACCATCGTAGTTGTTGAGCGTGTTGCCGGTGATGCGTGCGGTCAGACGCGCATTGCCACTGTTCTGGATGACGAAGCCCTCGTTGCCGACCGCCAGCTTGCGCGCGAACGAGTCACTGATGTTGAGCGTCGCCACGGAGTCTTCCAGCACCGAGGCCTGCACCGCCTGTGAGGCGTTGTCACGGAACAGGCAGCGATTGATGTCGATCGTGGAAACCGCGGTTCCGCGGGTTTCGATCTGGATGCCGTCGACACCGGCGCCATCAATGCTGCAACCCGCCACATCATCGGCAGGATCAAGCGGATCGGTGCCTTCGCTGACTGCCGTCGTCCCGTCGATCACCAGCGCCATCGTGCCGCTCTGGTTGTAGAACTCCAGATTGTGTTCGATACCACCGCTGATGCGGACATTGCGGATCAGCCCGCTGCCCTGCAGGCCGTTGGCGAACACCGGGCCGGGCAGGCCGAACATGATCGGCGCCTCCGCCGGCACCGTGTTGTTGCCGATGTTGCCGCTGATCACGCTGTCCTGCAGAGCGAAGCCGGTGACATTGCGGCCGATGATGCCGGAGTTGGAGAAGCCGTTGAGCTGCATCCAGCGCAACGACACGCCAGCGGTGTTTTGCAGCACGATGCCGGAGCCTGCGGTCAGTGCGCTGTTGTCATTGCCGGACTTGTTGGCGATGGTGCCGCCCGAACCTGGTGTTCCGTTGCCCTTGACCACCAGGCCGCCATCACTGCCGGTATTGGTCAGGGCAATGCCGACACCGCTGCCACCGCTGGAGGAAATGCTGCGGAACTCCAGATTGCCCGCACCGATGAGGGTGTCGCTGATGCGCAATGCATCGGCCGTGGTCGTGGTCAGGGTATTGACCAGTGGGCCGGTCACATCAGGATCGCACGGGTACTCGTCGCAGATTTCGACCGTACCACCGCCGGTGGCGACAAATGCGGGTTGACCGGCTGTCGACAGGCTCAGGCCACCCGCGATGCGGACGGTCGCGCCGGTGTTGCTCGACAGCCGCACCCCTTGGCCGCTGCTGGACAGCGCGCCGCGCAATGTGATGACACCACCGGTGGTGTTTTCAATGTCCAACGGCCGCTGGCCTGCGCTTGCGGTCACGCTGCCGGCATAGTCCAGCGTGGCGCTGCCGTCGGAGATCCGCCATGCCGTGCCGCTGGCGCCCGCCAAGGTACCGTCACCCAGATGGGCGCTGCCGGTTACGTTGTTCAGCGCAATATTGTTCGCCCCGCTGGACGAACTGACCTGGTCGAATGCATGAAGGCCACTGATCTGCACCAGGGTGCCGGCCGTGAGCGCCAACGCCTGGCCACTGCCGCTGATACGGTTTTCGGCCAGCGTCAGGCTGCCGAATTCATTGCCGGACAGGCTGGCGCCGGTGGTGTTGCCGATCTCGATACCGCGCACGGTATTGGCAGTGCCGAGAATGATTCCCGCAGTGTTGCCACTGCTGGTGGTCAGCAACGGCCGCGTGCCGCCCACTGCCGGTCGCGGCAGGCTCACCGCCGGTACCGCAATTCCGAACAGAACATCGAAGCTGGCCGCCGTGGCGCCCTGGCCGATCAGGCGCTGGCCGTTCGCCAGCGTCACGCCACCGTTGTAACTGCCACTGGCGACAAAGATCCTGCCATCGACCCCGGCGGCAGTTACCGCTGCGGCCAGCGACTGGAACGGTCGTGCCAGGGTGCCATCACCACCCGCCGGTGCGCTGGCATCGACAAACCAGATGGCCGGGCCGGACAAGGTGAGGGTCACGGTTGCACTCGTGCACTGGCGCGGCAGCGGCACGCCTTGATCACAAACCTCGACAGCGAAGCTGTCATTGGCAAGGGTAGCGCTGGCTGGCGGGCTGTAACTCCAGCTGCCGTCGGCAAACGTGCTGTAGCGGCCCCCCTGCGCACTGCTCTGGTTGCTCTGCGTTGTCAGCTCGAAAGGCTCCGCGCCCGATCCGTCGACGTCGGTGACATCCGCCAGCAGATTGTGCGCGTGCGCAGCCGGAATCTGGATACCGATATGGCGATGCACCGGAACATTGGTCGGCACCACGACCACCGGAGGATCGTTGACCGCTTCCACGCTCAACGTGAAGCTGACGGGGCCGGTCGAATCCACACCACCGTTGGCTGTGCCGCCATCGTCCTGCAACAGCACATTGACCGTGGCCGTTCCGAAGGCGTCAGCAGCGGGGGTGAAGCTGAGATGCCCGCTGACGGCATCCACGGCTGGCGCCACGGCGAACAGTGCCGGGTTGTCATGGCTGACGATGAAGCCCAGCGTCTGGGTGTCACCATCACCATCGCTGATACCGGTGGCCCAGGGCAGATCCTGCACACCGGAATCCTCCAGCACACTGACATTGCCACCCGGGGTGAACACCGGTGCGTCATTGACCCCGGTCACGCTGATACTGAAGCTGCGGCTGAAGCTGTCGTTGCCGCCATTCGCGCTGCCGCCGTCATCACGCAGCGTGGCGGTCAGGCTGGCGCTGCCGAAGGCACCGGCGGCGGCGGCATAGGTCAGCGTGCCAGTGGCCACATCGATGGCCGGCGCTGTGCTGAACGCCAGCGTCGCATCACTGCTGTCCAGCACGAGGGTGAATCCGGTCAGCACCTGGTCGGACTCGTTGCCCGGCCCGGTGACCAGGTTCGATGCGAATCCAGCCACGGTCTGCAGACCGGCATCCTCGAGCACGGCAGGTGCCGCAGCCGGCAGATCGAAACCGGGCGGATCGTTGACGCCCTGTACGGTGATGTCGAACGTGACCGCAGCGGAAGTATCGACACCACCATTTGCGGTGCCACCGTCATCGCGCAGCACCAGCGTAATGCTGGCGCTGCCAAAGGCATCGGCGGCCGGCTCGAATGTCAGCTGGCCGCTGCCAGCGTCGACGCCAGGGCTGGTGGCGAACAGGCCGGGATTGCTGTTGCCCTGCACGATGAATTCGAGTGCCTGCACTTCATCCAGATCACCGTCATCGATGGCGCTGGCCCAAGGCTGACTGTAGGGACCGGAATCCTCATCCACCGTGACCGGTCCGCCGGCGGTGAACACCGGCGCGGAATTCACTCCCTGGACGTCGATCGTGAAGATCTGCACGGCGGACGTGTCGATGCCGCCGTTCGCGGTGCCACCATCATCGCCCAGCCGCACCGCCACAGTCGCACTGCCGGACGTGTCGGCCTGCGGTGTATAGCTCAACGTGCCGCTGCTGGCGTCCATCTGCGGTGCCGTGGCGAATGCCAGACTGGCGCTGGTCGCAGTGACCTCCAGCGTGAACGCCATCGTCTGTGCCGCCTCATCCGGCGGTCCGGCACTGATGGCGGTGGCGAAACCGACCACGCTCTGGGCGCCGGTGTTTTCCAGGACCGGCGGTGCACTGGCCGGTATCGTGAAAACCGGTGCGTCGTTAACCGGCGTGACACTGATCGAAAAGACAGCGGGAACCGAAGTGTCGCTGCCGCCATGCGCGGTGCCACCGTCATCACGCAGCACCAACGTGATCTGCGCGCTGCCGTTGGCATCATTGGCCGGGGTGAAGCTGAGCGTGCCGCTGGTGGCGTCCACCACCGGCGCCACTGCAAACAAGGCGGGATTGCTGTTGTTCTCGACAACGAATTCCAGCGCCTGGATGCCACCGTCGTTGTCATCCATCGCCGTGGCCCAAGCCAGCCGGGTCTGCGCACCGGCATCCTCCAGCTCCACGATGTCCGGGCCCGGGGTGAAGCTTGGCGGGTTGTTGATCGCCTCGACCGAAACAGTGAACGTTTGCGGGTCGGACAGATCCACGCCGCCATCGGCGGTACCGCCATCGTCGCGCACCCGCACGGTGAAACTTGAGCTGCCCCTCGCACCCGTCGCCGGGGTGTAACGCAGTGTTCCGGTGGCCGCGTCCACCGTCGGCGGCGCGCTGAACAACGCGGCGTTGTCGATGGTCGACACCTGGTATTCCAGCGCCTGTTGCGAAGATTCATTGGCCGCGCCGGGATCGAACACCGCCCAGCCCGGCACTTCCGCTGCACCGCTGTCCTGCAACACCGGCGGCGGATTGGACGCGGTGAAGCCCGGTGCATCGTTGACCGGTGTCACGCTGATGGTCAGCGTGTGCGGCACCGAACTGTCCTGACCGCCGTCGCCCGTGCCACCGTCATCTCGCAACACCACGGTGATCTGGGCCGAGCCATTGGCATCGGCGGCCGGGGTGAAACCCAGGTTCCCGGTGCTGGCATCGATCGCCGGCGCGACACTGAACAGCGCGGGATTGCTGTTGACCAGCACAAATTCCAGCGCCTGGCCGCCGCCATCACCATCATCGATGGCGCTGGCCCAGGGCGCATCGTAGGCGCCGGAATCCTCGCCAACAGAGACATCGGCGCCGGCAGTGAACGTGGGTGGATCGTTGACATCGGTTACCGTGATGCTGATCGTCGCGGTGGCATCCAGCGCCGGGCTGCCGCCGTCGCTGACCCGCACGTCCAGACTGAAGGGTGATGCCGCCGGTGTGATGCCGCTCGCGTCCGACACACTGATCTCGCCGCTGACGGCATCGATGGCGAATACCGCCGCACCGCTGCCCCCGATGATCGTGAACGCCAGTTCACCATTGATGCCGGCATCCGGATCGGTCGCCATCACACTGCCGACACTGCTGCCGTCGGCAGCGGTTTCCAGCACGCTGAAACCCTGTGCCACCAGCGTCGGTGCCTCGTTGACGTCGCCGACCTCGACCCGGACCTGCCACGGCAGGGTGTAACCGGGCACCGCCGCCAACGTGGCGCTGAATTCAAGCTCGAACTGCGGATGGGTTTCGAAGTCCAGCAGTGCCGCATCGGCCACCGTCAACATGTTGCTGACCGGATCGAAGGCGAAAGCCGTTGCCGGCAGCTGGCTGTCCATTGCCAGTTGCAACGACCCGCCCAGGCCGCTGGCATCGATCACAACCGGGCCCAGCACAGTACCGTTGGCGGTGTTTTCCACCAGTGACACCTGTGTTTCCAGGTACTGCGGCAACAACTGCGACAAGCGGGTTTCAGTGACGTCTATGCGGAAGTGCACCTGTCCCGCAGAGGCGGCGGCAAACACCTGGCGGATGTCGATCGGCGGTTCGTCGGCGCTTGCATCCCCGGCCGGGTCGGTCAGCAGCGGGTTCGCCGGCCATTCGCCGATGTCCCCATCCAGCACATGGGTGGCGGCCCAGACCAGTCCACTCAGGCCCAGCGCCCCCACGACCAGGAGGACGGAGAACAGCTGCGGCTGGCGTCGCCCCAGCCATACCACGATGACCGCCAAGGCCAGCGCCAACAGTGCCAGCGCAGCGAGCGAGACTGCGGGGATCAACGTGGGAGCAGCTGCGTGGCCGAGACCCCGCACCAGCACGGCATCGGTGAGATCGGCGCCACCCAGCAGCGCCCCGTGGCTCGTGAATACCAGCCGCCAATCACCACCGTTTCCGGCGACAGTGCCGAACGCCGCCAGCGGTGCACCCAGTTCGATGACATCGAAGCTGCCCGGGCCCCGATCAAAACCCACCGCATAAGCGCCGGGGATCGGCGTGGCCGGCTGCATGACGCCGGCCTGGCAGCGCGCCAGTTCCTGACCGGTAACGCCGGGCGGGTCCACCGCCACATGTGCGCTCAGCACCGCCTCGATGCCGCTTACCGTGCCTGCCGCGGTGGTGATGGTGCAGCCGGTGGCCGGATTGTTGTCCTGATCCACATGCACCGAGTACACATGGGTTTGGGCAATACCCGGCGCACAACATGCGGCGAACAGCATCAGCGATGCGGCTGCTCGGAAAAGTCCCATTGTCGACCCCTTGATGGCGCCCCGACGGGACGTTCCCCGTTTGGCAGGCAGAAGAAGAATATGCCCTTGTCGCGGTACTGTCGAGAAATTAACGGAGCGCCCGCGCACCATCGGCACTGCTAGAGTTCCGCCGATCCGCAATCCGTCCACCGGTGCCCATGTCACTGCGCGCGAAACTCCTGCTGCTGGCGCTTTCCACCCTGGTGCTGCCGGTGGCCGGCTGGTTGCTGGTGCGCCAGCTCGAAGTACTGCTGCGCGAGGGTCAGGCCCAGGTGCAGCTGGCTTCGGCGCAGATGCTGGCGCGCGCGGTGACGATGCAGGGCGATGTGTTTCCCGTCGCCGGGCCTGCGCTGTTCGTGCAAGCCGCCAACGCGCCACTGGTGCTGGATGGCTACGACCTGGACTGGCGCAGCCAGGATCTGCTCGATCACGGCATCGCGCCGGGCCTGCGGCTGGCGCTGGCCCGTTCCGAAAACCAGTTGCACCTGCTGGCGACGGTGCACGATGCCAGCCGCGTGCGCGCCGATGCGCATTGGCCGCAGGCCGCCAGCGCCGATCATCTGCTGCTGGTGATCGAAGACGAGCGCGGCCTGCACCGCCTGCGCCTTGCCAGTGCCGCGCCCGGCCCGCTGATTTCGGTGCCGCTGGAAGGCGAGGGCGGGCCACGCCTGCGCGGTGAATGGCAAGAAGACGCGCAGGGCTACCGGATCGAACTGCGTTTTCCGCCCGGCTATCTGCCGCAGCGGCTGGGGCTGGACGTGGTGGATTTCTCCGATCCGGCGCTGCCGCCGCAGCGTTTCGGCAGCGGCGCCGAACTGGCCGAAGGCCGCTGGACGGTACAGACCGCACCGCCCGGCCTGCAATTGCTGTTGGCACAACTGTTACCCGAAGGCGTGCAGGCGACCCTGACCCAGGCCGATGGCTGGGTGCTGGCCCGCGCCGGCGAATTGCCGCTGGATCCGCCGCAGGGCCGCACACCGTGGTGGCGCAGCCTGCTGTACCGCCTGCTGACACCGTCGCCACCGGCATCGGCGCCGCAGCACGCCAGCCCGATGCGGCTGGACACGCCGGAACTGTGGCAGGCGCTGTCGGACCGGCCGGCACTGACCTGGTACGAACTGGACGAAGGCCGTGGCCTGATGCTGGCCAGCGCGGTACCGATCCGGATTGATGGCCAGGTGCGCGGCGCACTGCTGCTGGAACGTCCTGGCGAAGCCCTGCTGCTCAGCGGCCAGGCATTGACCGGCCTGATGCTGGCCACAGTGCTGGCGATGTCGGCGGTCGGACTGGTGCTGTTCGCCTTCGCCGGGCGCCTCAGTGCGCGTATCCGCAATCTCAGCCGTGCCGCCGAACGCGCGATTGCACGCGAAGGGCGCGATGCCGAAGCCGGTTTCGTGCCTTCGCGCGCCGGCGACGAACTGGGCGATCTGTCGCGAAGTTTCGGTCGTCTTCTGGAAGAGGTCGGCGCCTATTCAGACTATCTGCGCGGGCTGGCCGGCACTCTGTCGCATGAGCTGCACACACCCATCGCGGTGGTGCGCTCGTCGCTGGAAAACCTCGAATCCGAACCACTGCGCGAATCTGCGAGAACCTATGTCGGCCGCGCCCGCGACGGTGTCACCCGGCTGGCGGCGATCGTGCGCGCGATGAGCGAAGCCAGCCGGGTGGAACGCGCGATCGCGCAGGCCGAGGCCGAGAATTTTGACCTGCGCGCGCTGCTGGCCGACTGCGCCGAAGGCTATCGCGCGCTGCTGGCGCCACGCACGCTGCAAACCATGCTGCCGCCCCAACCGCTGCCGTTCCGTGGTGCCCCGGATCTGATCGTGCAGGCGCTGGACAAGCTCGTCGATAACGCCAAAAGCTTCTGCCCACCCGATGGCTGGGTGCTGATCGCGCTGGCGCAGACCGCCAACGGGGTCGAGATCGCGGTCGCCAATGCCGGCCCGCCGCTGCCGCCAACGATGCAGGAGCGCTTGTTCGATTCGCTGGTCAGCCTGCGCAGCAATGCGCAACGCGGTGACGGCAGCCCACATCTGGGCTTCGGCCTGCATGTGGTGCGGCTGGTGGCGCAGCGTCATCATGGTCAGGCGCGCGCCGCGACACTGCCGGGCGGCGACGGGGTCGAGTTCCGCCTGGTGCTGCGCGGCATGGACGCGGACTGAGCCCCACACAGCACACTGAACGCGGCGACTTGACCTTCCCACGATGGGAAGCCTTAGGCTGGGCATCCTCCAAGGCTGCACGGGAACCGTCATGAACACCTCCAGCGATGCCATCGTCCAGTTGCCGGTGCAGGGCATGAACTGCGCCTCCTGCGTGGGACGGGTCGAGCGCGCGCTGGCGGCCGTGCCGGGCGTGAACCAAGCCAACGTCAATCTGGCCACTGGCAATGCCACGGTGCACACCGCGCCCGGCACCGCGCACACGACACTGGTGCAGGCGATCGAACAGGCCGGCTACACCGTTCCTGCCCGGCACATCGAACTGGCGGTGGAAGGCATGAGCTGCGCTTCGTGTGTGGGGCGGGTCGAACGTGCGCTGGCCGCCGTACCGGGTGTGAACCAATCCAGCGTCAATCTGGCCACTGCTCGCGCCACGGTGCACGGCGTGGCCGATGTCGATGCGTTGGTGAAAGCCATTGCTTCCACCGGCTACCAAGCGCGCGCAGTGAGCGGCAGCGTGGCGCTGGACGAGGAACTCCGGGCCGAAAAGGACGCCGAACGCGATCACCTGCGCCGCGACCTGATCCTGGCCGCGGTGTTGACGCTGCCGGTGTTCGTGCTGGAAATGGGCAGCCACCTGTTTCCCGCCATGCACCACTGGATCGAGGCCACGACCGGCCTGCGCAACAGCTGGTATCTGCAATTCGTGCTGACCACGCTGGTGCTGCTGGGCCCGGGCCGGCGCTTCTACCAGCGCGGCCTGCCGGCGCTGGCACGGCTGGCGCCGGACATGGATTCACTGGTCGCGGTCGGCACCTTGGCGGCGTGGGGATTTTCACTGGTCGCAACCTTCGCACCGGGCCTGCTGCCTGAAGGCACCGTGCATGTGTATTACGAAGCGGCGGCAGTGATCGTCACGCTGATCCTGCTCGGGCGCTGGATGGAAGCGCGCGCCAAGGGCCGCACCTCGCAGGCGATCCAGCGTCTGGTCGGGCTGCAACCGCGTCTGGCGCGGGTGTCGCGCGATGGTCACAGCGTCGAGATTCCGATCACCGAGGTGGTGCTCGGCGATCAGATCGACGTGCGGCCGGGCGAGCGCGTGCCGGTCGATGGCGAGGTCATCGAAGGCCGCAGTTTCGTCGACGAATCGATGATCAGCGGCGAGCCGGTGCCAGTGGAAAAGACCGCCGGCGCACAGGTTGTGGGCGGCACCGTCAACCAGCAGGGCGCACTGACCCTGCGTGCCACTGCGGTCGGCACGCAGACGGTGCTGGCGCAGATCATCCGTCTGGTGGAACAGGCGCAGGGCTCCAAGCTACCGATCCAGGCGGTGGTGGACAAGGTCACGCTGTGGTTCGTGCCGGCGGTGATGGGCGCGGCGCTGCTGACCTTCATCGTCTGGCTCGCATTCGGCCCGACGCCGGCGCTGACCTTCGCACTGGTCAATGCGGTCGCGGTGCTGATCATCGCCTGCCCCTGCGCGATGGG
>LSQX01280660.1_pt1 | contig 22907 bp, 25 predicted proteins | sample 654561 | NCBI WGS metagenome assembly LSQX01 (sample SAMN04489861, study PRJNA283612) | anaerobic digester metagenome | isolation source: 4 biogas reactors fed with cattle manure at either 37C or 55C with and... | place: Denmark: Kongens Lyngby | collected 2014
CCGTGGGTGGATGTACGAACCCCGCAGGGGTTGCAGGGGATACCTACTGTGACGGCACGACAATGCGGCGCTGCAACGGCACCACATGGCTCGCAACGGAGTATAATTCACCGACCTGTGGCTATATCGGCACAGACCCGGATCTTGAGCCGGAACCGGCGGGCGATACCAATTTACTCCTCTATGCAGGGGTAGGACTTGCCGCTGCAATCGGGGTCGGACTGTTGCTAACCCGGAAGCATTAGGGCGGGGTAGTTCACTCCTTCTTTTTCAGAATCCGAACCGTCATCACATCATCTTTGATAGACGTGTGAATCTGCTCATCTTCTTTCAAATCGCCAATAAACTCTTCTAAAATAGAGTCGAGTTCGTCCAGCCGGTTCTCATCCAGCCGGACGATCTTCATGCGACCTTCATAGAGGTCAAGATCTTCGGAACTCAAGGTACCCGCCGCCTGTGAGTTCGATGACCAGGGCCGGGACCGCCACGAGGTTGAGTGCCTGCACGATCTCGAACCCTTTCTCATCACCGACATCAACGACCTGGATCGTCCCAGCCTGGATATCATCGAGGAACTCTTCCATTGCATCATGACACCCGGGGCAGTTCTGTTCAGTCACGAGATAGATCTGCTGAATCATCGACGGGTCAAAGTCAAGCACCTTGGCATCAACATCGACACCCGAGAACGTCGTGTCTCCGACCGGTGCTCCACGACCCCGCATCCGATTCATCAGAGCGTCCCGTACCTTATCCCGGTTCTCATCAACTGAGATCATAGATTGCCTCCTGCCAGGCGATTGCAAACGCCTCGAATATGATCTTACCGTCGTTCACGTGGACATCCCATGCCCGGGCGAGAATCCATTTCCGCGCCTCGAACACCGACTCCCCGACCCCATCCGCAAGCACATCCTGATACGTGGCATCCAGCGGAAGCATCTCGTCGATCTCCTCGGGCGCGAACCCCATGAACTTCGACGCCTGGACGAACACAAGTTCCGGGGTTGCACACATCATCGACGCTTCCTCAAACGCAATCGCACAATACTCCTCAGAATTCGAATCGATTGCATCTTCACTCACTATACCGACATCACTCTCGTCTACCACACACATCAACTCCTTGTATGTCTCCTGACCAGTTCCCGCTCGGTCTCTTTCAGCGTGCTCCACTTTGCCCCACGGGGTAAAGCACCCTGTGCTTCGAGGTCTTGCATCGTCCGGTATACCTTATCGGTATTCTGGATCGTGGCGAGTTTGGTCTGCACCGCTCGTGCCGCCTCGCCGATCTCCTGTTTGCAGACCTTACACTTCGTGACTTCCTGTGCCCGCTGTAGTGCATCGAGCGATTGCTCGATGTATGAGGTCACATCGGAGGTTGCTACAGGCGCACCTCTCACCTCGGACTCTACAGGCACATACACCTGCTTCGCCCGGGCCTCCATGACTTTGGGTTCGTTCTCGTCGATGACCTTGACCATCTCATCCCGGAGTTCCGTGAGTTTCGGCTCGGGATAGATCACGCGATCTATCAGTGTCATGGCGACTTTGCTCAGGACGACCCCGATAGCCTGTGTCGCGATCACCTGGGGGTTATACTGGAACCCCGCCGGCGCAGCCTGATATACCCGCGACACGTTAGACATTTCCTTTCACCCCGAGCCCCACGAGCACGTCCTGCACCTGTCGATCGAGCCATTCTGATCCACCAGGTGTGTTCACAATCATCCCATACTTCAGCTTCTGGTCTTCCCGCAGCCACATTACCACGAGGTTCGTCACACTCCCGTATTCTTTCTCGATATCATCAACGAACGTCTTCCCAAGCGACTCGATCCCGGGAATCTTCGCGGTATACTGACGGATTGTGTCCTCTCCACCACCCCAGATCGACTGGTCCTTGAGGACTGCCGTCCGGATATCGTTTGGCGTGAACTGCCCGATCGCCCCATTCAGGAGCGACCGGAGTTGTCGTACGACGACCTGTGCGATGATGCTTGATGTGAAGTCAACCATATGGCTCGTCCCTACTCGTTCTGTTCAGCCTCCTCGGGTTTAAGGGTTTTCCTTCCCTTCCCCCGAGTGCGAGGTGATTGCCGGGACTCTTCGGGCACCATGTCTGGCTCGGATTCGGCATTTGACTCGGGTTCGTGGTCCGGTTCCTCCACAGGTTCGGTGGGAGCCGAACCTTCGAAGTCGGGCGCATCCACAACCGGGAACTGGGCGTTGCAGAACGGACAGATGACCTCGATAGCATCTGGTGGTGCCATGATCATCTCGTTACACGCCCGACACCGCATGACGACATTGCCGTCATCGGTCTGCAGCATCTCTGTCTGCACAGGCTGTTGCTGCTGCATGTTCATCGGTGCCCCACCCATGCCGCGGGACATCATTGTGGACGCGAACGCCTGCCCCACGACGGTCAGACCTTCGTTCAGGGCCTGACGCATCAGATCGCGACTCTCTCGACGGTCGTCGAACTCACGCTGCTTGAGTCCTAGCTCTCCTTCGATGGACTTGAGATTGATCATCTCCCGGAGATGGTCAAGGTCCAAGGAGCGTGAGTCCTGGCCTTTTTTTGTCTCTTGCAGTAACTGAGCCAGCATCTGCTCGATTGCATCCCCCCTTCCGCTGTTGTTCTCGAGTACGTGTTGCAGGAGCATTGTTACCATGGGGTCGGCTTCCTTCGTCTGGTTCTGCTGCTGGAGCATGTTCAGGACGATCTGTTTCAGGAGCGGATCATCCTGCGACTGCGCCCGCTGCGGCGACCCGAGTTGTGCCAGCACGACCTTGATCTCGTTCATGGCAGACGAGAGTTTCTGTTCTACGATGCCCGCGACTTTCTCTTCAGTCATGGCATCTCGGCGAGGCGTAGGGGGCGTCGAATACGGGTTCATTCCGCCCATCATCGGATTCATCCCCATCATTCCACCCATCATCGGGTTCATGCCCATCATAGGGTTCATCATGGGATTCATGCCCATCATGGGGTTCATCATGGGATTCACCCCGAACTGATTCTGGGACTGTTGTGCTCTCAGGGTGTCCTCGACGATCTTCTTGACCATGTCTTCGAATCCCTTCGGGTTGTTCTGAGCCCACACCTGCATCATGGGGTTTGACTGAAGCATCTGCATGCCAATCTGCTGTGCCATCTGCTGCTGTTGCTGCTGTGGGATCATGGGCTCATTTTCTCCGGGAGATCGCTCTCTGGTGAACGGACCCATTGACGGACCACTCGCCCGCTCGAGCACCCGCTGCTGCTCCTCGAGCTGCTTCAGGTGAGACTTCCACTCGAGCTTGAACCGCATCGCAACACCCCTTGCCACAGCATCGCCTACGCCATACTGTTTCGAGAGCATTACAAAGTCTTCAGTTGTCCACCCGTCATCCATGAGGTCTGCGATTCTGTGCAGGGTGTAGGTCACATCGTCTTTCAACCCGGCCTCGTTGATGACCTCTTTCAAGACTTCGAGGGGATCTTTCTTCTCGACCACCCGGATCGGGGGGAACTTTCGATCGAGTTTCGGTCGCTCGTTCCGGATCGCGGTCGACGGGTCGGTCATATTCGCGTCCGATATGGGTGGCCGCGTTGGGTGCCCCGTGACTGGTATCGGTGCCGCATCCCGTAGGGGAGGTCGAGACGCATGTGGCGTCTTCAACGCCTCCTGCCACGCTTGTTCTGATGACACATCATCAACCCCTGGCTCTTCTGGCTCCGGAGGCTGCAACGGTGCTACGGTTCCGGCCCCCACCTTCTGTGCATGCATGTCTTTCATCATCTGCTTGGCCTCCCCGGGCAATATCCCGAGCAACCTCGCCACGTCTCTCTGGGTGATTGATGCAGGCGCACCGCACACAACCCCGTCTTCTACGTGTGGGCACCGTATCACGAACGTGGTGCCTTTCTTGTTCACATCTAACATCGGTTTCAGCGTCTCCGCTGTAACCACCGTTTCATGCCCCCGGATACACCGGATCACCATCTTCTCGATTTCACTCATCGATCCGTTCCTCCCCCTCCTCAACACTGACATTGCGCATCGCGGGTCTCGCGTTGCTCTGCACCATCCGGTTAATCTGTCGCATGCCGTCGTACATCTCAAAGAGCGTTCCCACAACCGCGCTTGTTCCGGTCACAACCATCTTAAACCGCTGTTCGTGGGGAAGATCCTCGTTTACGAACCCTTCATACGCCGCGTGTGCCGCGGTCGCCACGAATGTCCCGGTCGCCCGACATGCCGACTGCATCTGATCCATATCCGATAGGATATCGACAAACTGCTGTGGGAGCATGAGAGCCCCGCCACCACCATCAGATTTCTGTGGTTGAGATGTGGTCTGGACAGTGGTCGACGGCTTACGAATGGACCCGTTCTCGACACCCCGCTCGAATTCAGCATATATCCCTTCTGCGCGCTTAATCGCACGGGAGACCGTCTGTGGATGCACATTATACATCTCAGCCAACTCCTTTTGCGACTTACGTTCTACCATGGGAACATGCCGATGCAAGCGAAGCATGTCAAGTGCGTCCTTGTCTGATACCTTTTGAGCACCTGCTGCCATCAAATGAGCAAATGAACGTGTGAATATAAAAAGGTTCGTGTTTGGAACAGACAACTCAGCCGATCATCTCATTCTTGTAACCGTCACGGTCAGCGTATTTCAGGAACGCCTGCTGAATCCAGGTCAGTTCGGGAACCGGCACCCACACCTCATAGGTTGCCGTGACCACCGTGACCTCGCGGATTGGGTCAGGGGTAGGTTGTGCCTGGGTGGTCTTCGCGATCCCGGTGAGGGTGACATCGGGTATCTGCAACGCCTCGATACACAGATCGAATACTTCTTCTGGTGCAGAAAATGTGACCACAAACTCAATTCTGGGCTCATAGAGCCACGGGACATACCTCCCGTAGACCTGGACGTGCCTCCCACTGATGTTCTTCACGTCGACAATTGCAGCACCGAATTTAGAGAGTATAGCACAATCCGCTATATCCGAGATTGCTTCGGTTATCCCAAACGCGTTCCCCATCTGTTCCCGGATGAAATCGGAATCGTGGTGCCGCATGGCGTATAACGCGGTATACGCCGCTCCCTCCGCTAACTTCTCACTCCCCTCAGCGGCATATCGCCGACCACCGACGACAGCATTCTCTGACCACGTGCCTTTATAAGGGAACCCGGTAACCCGTTCTGCGTGATGTGTCAACTCGTGGACGAGCGTCGCCGCGAATGAATCGAGCACATCTACCTGTGACCGGAACGAAATCCCGAGCGTCGCCAGGATGTATTCTATGGCAAATGCGCCGTAGTTCAGACGCGCAACGCCGGTATTATGGTCATACCAACCAACCTGGGTTGCCCGTTCCATATCAGCCACATCGAACGCTATCTCAACCGTTGTCGGGGAATACAGGTCGAAATATGCCCGGATTGATCCCTTCACCATCGGATGGTTTATGACATAGTTCAGGCCCTGTGCATCCGGATTGTCCCACGACTGCTCCCGCCAAACATCGATGGCTGCGTCCGGGACGAGGAAATAGATGAACAGCGGGCTCGGGGGTTTTGGGAGGTTCGGATCCAGACCGAGTGCAATCTCGATCGCCTCGTCTGCTGCGAGGTTGACATCGACCCGATACGGATGGAGTTCTCCTTCGGCATACCCGAGGCACTTCCCTACGGCAACGACCCCGTCCTCGTCGTATCCCAAAACTGTCTCAGAGAAGTCATCAAATACGACCTTTCCGAAGTTTTTGAGATAGAGACAGACCGGAAGACCAGACCCATCCCATAAGTCAATCGCCGCATCGAGCGCCACATCGGGATCCATTGCTACCTGCTCGACGACCTGCCGCGACAGCGTGTTCTTCCGATCGGGACGAACCCACTCCCGAACTGCCACGACTGAATAGACCCCATCCGAATCAGGATAGATGATATATCCCCAGTTGATGACCTCGTCCATCTAGACAACCTTCTTGAACCGTGTGTTGTACGTGGGAATATTAATAACATTCCCGCTCCGCCCCCCTCGCCCCCGCAAGATAGATAAAGGCATGGAACATTTTAACGAATGAGATGCCCCCATCGACGTCAAGCGACCCCGCAGCACGCGCTTATACCATGGCGCTCTCGCTGCTCCGCAAGATTGACGCAGTGCAACTGCAAATGCGTCAGATTGACCAGGGACTCGATAATCTCGCGTGGCACATCTTCAGCATCGCATATAGTGTCAGTGATGCAGATGAAGACACCAAACCAACAATAGGCGAGATTCAGGCGTTCGTGTACCAGATCAACCAGATCAACGCCGATATCAAACAGGCATCTCTCTATGCCTCAATGCTGCACCCGATATGCACACAAAAAAATGAACGATGATTGCCTATCGCCGCGCGCGATTGCAGTCACACCTCCCCCTGAACTTGCGAGGGAGCAATAGCAGATAGGTATCGACGGCATCAACAATCTCTTTCATATCGTCGTCGCTTTGTTCGTCCAGGTCGCTACGGATGTCATTCAAGTAATCGCGCGCGAGATGTGCCCGCTCGAACGTAACCGCAGGGTCGCACTGCCGCATCCCATCAGAATCAATATCATTCAGTACGCTCCGGAGCGCATCGAATTTCTTGAGGAGGTCTCTGTTCCCGGACCCGATGCCCGCGAGTTTTGGGATGGCCGGTTTGATATTGGAGACCATGCCCAATATTCGGGTTTCGCTCGAGAGATCCATCCATGCAGGGCGACGCCGCCACGGGAACTCATCAGGGTACATGAACGGTTGATCGCTCTCCGGACACTTAATATATTCGGTTAACCTACAGTTCCACATGGCAGGAACTATCGTCATCGATACGAACCTCTCCGGACTCTACTACAGTCTGTCGTTCAGAGAAAACGGAGAGACACAGTATATCGAGCACCACGCGCCGCTCTTCGAAGGCACCACATCTATACCAGTTGACAAGGATGGTGGGTATCAGGTCACCATCATAGACCTGGACGACTACTACGGTGGAGGTCAGCGCGGAACCGGGGTGACGATTAAGGACGGGAACACCGTGACCGTCCCGTTTGCCCTCTACGACGCCGATGGAAACCCACTCGCGCCAAACCGCCCGATCGCCCCTCCGAACGATGAACCGCCCGTGGAGGAACCGCCTGTGGAGGAACCTCCCATAGACACTGGAAGCGAAGACGACCAGATCCTCGATCTCCTCGTCCGGTTGATTAAAGCCGTCCTACGGCTATTCCGGCGTCGCTAAGACACCCATTTCAATTTTCAGGATCGACGGTGCCTCGGACAGTGATGCGCGCGCGCCGCAACCGCGTACGCGCATCTTCCACCGATATTCACCACTACGTAGGGCATACGTGCCGCACCCGCGAAATATCAATGTGGTGGTCAGTGACCTCTGCCAACCATGGTCAACTTTTTCAGATTTGCAGCGAGCCATGCATCGAGTGCATGGAACATGTCGAGCACCAGATACTGCAGCGGTGGCCGTTTCCCGGGCGCACAAGCCTCGTCCCAAAAGTGCTTCTCTACCAGATACTTATAGAACACTTTCTGATACCCGGAATCATGCGCGTATCGTGACGGATCCGCCTCGAATTGCAGCACCCATGCATCCTCCGTCCCAAAACTCTCCTTGAGGTAGGTGACGAACCCGGGCGATTGTGTCATCTCATCTGGCTCACCTGTGCCGATCATGCAGTGCAGCACCTCGTGCCATATCCGTAACCCGATCGAAAGGTCGCTCTCACTACCGGGTCGATAGACACACGACGCCACATCATCGTAGAGCCATCCGAGTCCACTTGCCCGCACATCACCGAACGACCCGCTCCTCGGGTCAAAGACACAGATATGCCCGGGGGTTGTGGGCACCGGCCACTCCCCATAATCGGAACCGCCAATCATGATGCGCTTACGTTCATACTCGCCATCAGGGTCGATAGACCAGGTGATGCCCGGTGGTGGTGATGCCGCACCGATGATCCGATATAACCGATACCCTGTGATCGACATGCTCCCCACAGGGATGATCTTCCAGTCGGAAATCCAGTTCTTTCCCATGATATCACTTCCGCGTTATGCGTCACGTTGATATACAAGTTTCGCAACACAATCACCCATGGGATTCGAGATAACCGACGACGATGCATTCTGGACTGCGATTGGGGGCGCAGCAGAGGCGTTCCTTTCCTGGGGGCTCAGGAAGACCGCCGTCCTCCCAGACGGAACGCACCAATATCCATCCGTCATGAGCACGGCGATCATCGCGGCGCCCGCAATCATGATGGCCTACACCGGACTGAATACCGATAGCAACCCAGATCAGCAAATGAGCAGAAAACTCGCCGCGTTCCTGTTCGGACTCGGCACGTCGAGTGTTATCGGATACGCCATCCCAAAACTCATCAACGGGGCATCCCGTCCGACTGCACCTATCGCGAGGGGATAATTGTGGCAGTATCATTCGACGCATTTGGTTACATCGGCAACTGGCTCAGGAGCACCGCGAAAAAGGAGGAAATACGGCCGCGATCTGGGCACGGTGACTCAGCAGAGAATCCCATCTATGTCCACCGAGAATCGTTCTACTCGGGCGCCTTCCTCCACATCGGGAACATTCACGAGTTGTTTTACAATGAGGACAATCGTAGTAAGGGCGGCAGTCACCTGTACGTTGACGGATTCCATGTCTGGATCGGGAGCCTTCGGTGGGAGAAAGAACTCAACGAAGAAGGCATCGGATGGGAACTCTTCACCTACGAAGGACAGAATCCCAATAGTCAGTATACCATCGACGTTCCCGACATTGGGTGGGCAATCGATAGCAATCCTGCAGACAACGGACTCGTTCTGTCGGTGTGGCTACGCAGATGGCAGGTATGGCCTAACGGGGCGTGGGAATGGTGGTGGGACTGCGTCAAGCGATTAATCATCTACACTGACATCGGACCATCCGTGTATCTATACCCAATCGATCCCATCACGCGCTCGGTTGCTAACGCCATAGTCACCGTTGATACCGATTCGTCATATATCGGCATCACCCCGTGCACATTTACCCCACAGGTGCCATATTCGGGCACGAAGACCCATACCATCACCATCTACCCGACATCACCAAAACTCAAGGACTATATAAAACCGGTCAATCTCGACTGGACGCCCCGAGATACAGTGTTTTTAGCACCAACGCTCGGATACAATGACTGTGCTAACCCCGTTGGCAAGCACGGAGACTTTGTCTGTGCCGGCTACGACCGCATGAAATGTAATGCGGGAACCTGGGAGACGTATAAAACAAATGCAGAAACGTGTGGATACACAAAACCAACTGCCGCGTTCTCTGCGAATTATAATGTGGGATCGCCCCCGGTCGAGGTTCAGTTCACGGATCAGAGCACCGGTGATGTAAAGGCGAGAGTATGGAGTTTCGGAGACGGAACGGGGTCATCGGAGAAAAACCCGACTCACATCTACACCACCCCGGGGACACACACAGCATTCCTCGAAGTCTCGAACGAGGTAGGCAGCACAACGGCACAGACAGCCATCTCCGTGCTCTACCCCTGCACGGAACCGGACGGATCGCATTCGAGCGAAGGGTGTGTGGGGTTCAACAAAGCGGTTTGCAACAACGGAATCTGGGAAGTAACCGAAGAGAACGCCGAATCGTGCGGTTACCCGGCACCGATTGCCTCGTTCACCACATCGGTTGCAGAAGGGATCGCACCACTCGAAGTCACATTCGAGGACACAAGCATCCAATATCCGTCCGAATGGCACTGGGATTTCGGTGACGGCACCGAATCGAACGAGAGGCACCCCAGGCACATCTACGAGGAGAGTGGAACCTATACTGCGACCCTGACGGCATCGAACCACATCGGATCGAGTTCTGCATCAGCGACCATCACCGTGTGGCGCAACTGCTCCGACCCGGATGGCGTACATGGCGATGAGACGTGCATCGATTACGACAACATGATCTGCAATGACGGAGAGTGGGAAGTAATCGAGCCGGATTCACCATCCTGTGGATATCCTCCGCCCATAGCCGCTTTCACACCATCTGTAACCAGTGGGGATGCACCACTCGAAGTCCAGTTCACTGACATGAGCACCCGGGAGCCGGTCGCCTGGCACTGGGACTTCGGCGATGGAACCGAGTCTGATGAGCAGAGCCCGACCCACATCTACGAGAACTATGGGGTATACATCGCTACGCTTTGCACATCAAATCATGCAGGAGAGAGCACCGCGTCGATGGCAATTATCGTCTACAACAAGACCGCGATACTACTTGCTGGAGCCGCGATAGTGGGTGCAACCGCATATATGGGATCTAGATTAAGGAAACGCTAGACCCCGCACCCAAATCATCGATTTTCGCTATTACCAGGAATTGTTGTGTGGCGACAGATGCGCCACTACCTCTACACCCACTATAATCCCCAGCGGCATCGGTTTTCGCTATCACCAGAACCTTAGAAGGCATCGTCGGGTTCTTCGCCCGCGACCACATCGAGGTCTTCATCATCGGGTTCTTCATCCGCGACACCCAGCGCATAGGGCATGAATCGATGTAGCGGACAATCTACCTGGTCACAATCTCGCTTACCATCGGCATAATATCCCATACAATCATAGCATTTGGCACGAATTGACTGCATAGGCGTGAGCCGGCGCCCGGTATGGAACTTGATCAGTTCAGTCCGGCCCCGGGCAGAGATCCCATCCTTCCGGATCGAGAGCATCAATTTCCCGACTTCCTCGGGAGGGAGTGGAGATTTCAGCATCCGACGTCCTCCCGGATCAACGCCTTTCCTCTCCCGTGAATGACGAGGTCATGTAGGTCTCCGGACGAGACAATATATGGGAACCCCCATCCGCCGCAGAAATCCTGGAGCCGAATCACAACCTCTCCCATTTCGGGTTCGTAGGAGAGGTATCCAACTGGAGCAAGAGAGATAAGGTCGTAAAGAACGGCCTTCGGATGTTCGGCGCGCTCTGCATCCGACATCTCATCACCGATAACTGCGAGCACCTCATCCACATGAGCAAATACAGGTTCTCCGAAGATGAACCCACGAACGTCGCTCTTATCGGGAGAGAGCGAATCTAAGTATCCGACTTCCATGGGTATCAGATCCCCAATGTGGCGTTGAACGCAGCACCCACCCTCGGTGTGAACTGCATCCCCATCTCGGATGCCAGCAACCGCTCCACGAACTCTTCACACTCGGCACGGCGTCCCTCGTAGATCGTCTTGGCAGCACGCTCAGATCCAGACGAGAACACGATGTAGGCACACCAGGTGTCATCTTCACCATCTGCGTTGATTGGCTTTACCCCGATGAAATCAATCCGGTCTCTGTTCAGATACAATGTCCACTCATCACTACCCAGTTTACTAAACATACACACAACTCCTTCTCAATGAGCCCGGGCAATCGTGTAGCCCCTGGCGCGCTTTAACTCAAGAATATCCCGCTTCGTGACGTAGACGAACCGAGGATACACCGAGTAATATTTCTCCTTGAACCCACCGCGGAGGAAATCGTCCACGATGGAGTTCATCGTTCGGTTCCCACTGGTCTCGATGACCAGCCCGCTCGCAATGTCTCGAGCGTGATAGTATCGCCCCCCATATCCGGCAAAGTGGCCGATGATGATGCTCAGAGCGCACATCTCCGCTGATAAGAGCAAGAGGTCGTCGAGAGGTTCCGTCCGTTCCTTCAAGATCCGCATGACATCGGAGTTCGGCCCCCATCCGAACTCGACCGACTCAATCAACTCCCCCATATACGAGACCGAGAACCCGGCGACGAACTCCCCTTCGACAAGGGGCTTCTCGTACTCGGTTCCCTTCGCCCACACAAACGTCTCTGTTCCATCGAGACGCGCAGGACGAGCCCAGGTCTTGATATGGAACGCCCGGATCCTCCCCACCCGGACGACCGGGTCTTTCTTGAGCGCAATCTCGGTGAAGAGAGTCGCATCGAGCCCTGATACCAGCGTCGTACCGGGAGCAAACTTCACAACAGTGATCAGTTTGCCCTCGTGCACGAGCTTCCAGAGGCCATCGTTCGGAATGGAAGGGAACAGGAATATCGCTGCAATCCCACCCTCGGCCATCCTCGACGACCGGACGACATACTCCCCGAGAGACGAGACGTTCGGTTCGTTCGGCACAATGATGAACGCGACTCGCTTCGAACTATCGGGAGCCGTCGCCACGACATTTGCGGTCCATGCCTGCGTCCCGCCACCCACAACGTTACAACGTGAAGTCCAGCCTGACTGAACGACGCCTTTCAGGATCGCCGTCTCGATGGCGAGCGTGTCGGTTGTATCCGTGAAATGGGAGCACCCCTGGGCTTTGAAATAGCGATACCCCCCTTTCACAGATATGGGTTCACAGGGAGCATGGCAACAGGTCGTCGCAATTTTCAGCGAACCCGCTGCGGAGAATTCCCGGACAACCTGCCACTCTGTGTCAGACAGGAGCGGGGCAATGCGCTCTTCCCCGTTGACGAGTGCTGATACCGGCATCTACTCCTCCCTGACCAGGAACAACTCGTCCAGGTATTCTACGATGTGGAATCCAAGCGATTCGGCCACATCACAGACATCATCTTCAAGTTGCTGCATGTCGGACTCGTAGTGCTGCTTGCACTCCGGGATATTCAGGACGAGCCTCATGATCCCGGGCACAGAGACTCCCAGACCGGGATGCGCCTTCCCCATGATATCGTTGACAACCTGATTCACATGGGAACGAAGTGTGGCTCTCAGGTCGACCTCGGGCAACTGCACGACCTCGGGTTCCTGCATGACCTCGGGCACCTGTGTGGGCACCTCTATCCACGTCCTCTTCTTCTGCCCGGACGGATCCTTGCTATACCGCTTGTCGTAATCCTTGACGACGATATACCCGGCCGTTGCCGCCTGCTCCTTGAGAATCACCCGCAACTGCTTGGCACTAATACCAGTCGCCTTGATGGGCTTCGACTTCATCGCCTGCTTCACAAGAGAATCAAGCGACGTCCGGTTGCCCGGAGGTCGGTCACGCATACCTCGCTGTACCACACGGGATATGCGCTCTTTGAATTCCGAATCTAAAACTAATGCGTCTTCCACGCTCGTTACATCTCCTGCCTTCTAAGGTCACATGATTCCGCTAGGCACTGTGTCAATAGGCTCTAAAAGTATAAAAAAGGTTCGGGTGAGGTGTCCATCGGTTTCAGACATCTTTGAGTTTTCGCACCACAATCGAATTCGGATTGATGTTAACCATCCGCTTGACCTCGACTTTCTTATCAGAGTCAAGCCACCCCTCTGGAGTCACAACTTCGTCACAGACCAGAATGCCTTCGGCCACCATGTCATCGATCATCTGGTTGAGCACCTTGCGGGATATCTTTCTTGCGCGAATTGATTTATATCCCCATAGCCGATCCACAAGATAACTTATCGACACCCGGGTTCGAATTGACTTGAGTGTACGTACTACCGACTGCACTATCATCTCGTAGGTCTTCTGGGTCCGGCGATCACGTGACACATCAAACGTCGTGCACAATGTTTCTTTTGCGATTTCATGTAGGTTAACCCTATCGAATCCCGGATTAACGACAGATACGAGCTCGTATTTTTGATTATTTTTTCCCTCGTCATATATATAGTATGTCGACGGATTTTTTCCGCAACCAACCTGTGCTCCGACTGGCGATCTGGGCATGCTGGCATACCCCGATTGGCGATCGGGCCAATCTATTGGCCTATATGTGGGGTTTCCGTCGCAATCCTCCGAGATCGCCATCTGATTTCCACGAATTGTGACGCTAGAGGCCACCAGATGCATTAAATCTGTGTATTTGTCAATCTCGCCCTTTTCCACCGGAATCACCAGGGAATGTTTATATATGTCTTCATACACTAACTTTAGGTTATGGTGGGCGATAACCAAGATTTTTGCAGAATCCCGCTTTCTATTATATAAAGGTGCCGTCCGATAAGCTGCGTTTGTACTCTCATCAGCTACCTTAGACACCCTTATAATTCGGTACCTTTTTATATGTTGATCGTCTGACGCGGCGACTGCGGCACGTTCGAGAGCAGTGAATCTTGGGGTCGCGAACCCCCCATCCATGAAAAATAGGATGTCATATTCGGGCAGATCCACCCCTCGCGCAATCGTTCCGTTCTGATAAAATGCTACTGGATACCCCTGGTGGTAATACCGAACCACATCTTCGCGGGTGTCGTGTTCGTTCAGCCCGAAGATCTTGCCATGTGGTAACATGCGGTTCAATAGGGCATGTTGCTTCTCTTTTGTGCCGGTTACAGCGGCGAATGGTGTGACCGGCTTTTCGGATTTCGAGGCAAGTTTATTCCGTTCCAGCATGGTCGCCATCATCTGATCTACGATGTGATCCTGCTGTGCAGGACGATCTCCGACCGCTACCAGGATGAGATAGTTTTCGGCAAATGGGAACGTCTCAAGGTCTACGCGGCAGACCGTCATGTGTTTGCGAATCTGGTCGACGAAAACCTCTGATTCCGTGGCACCGATGACGAGCAACTTTTCGAAATCTGGTGTAAACATCGGAGTGTGATCGCTCATGAGGTAGAGGATCCGCTTGGGGCTGTTAGGGTGCGATCCTTGCTGCCAGACGAGTAGATGTGGTGCGGGATAGAGGAAGGGTTGGATGTACTGGAGAGGGTCGCCCTCGCTTGGGTAAGGTAAGTCACGGATGTGTTCCATGAACGTGATCATGACCTGCTGCTTGAACTCGGCACTTCTGCCGCTATAGGTTGTGAGCTTCGACTGAACTCTCCTGACGAACGCATCCTGTTCTTTACCATCCTTGTTCTGGAGTCGAGAGAACGCCACGAGTTCTGTGTTGAGGTAGATGATACTTTCACAGATCTCTCGGATGACCTTATTCACGCTCGTGACGCGCTTCGGGTTCTTATCCTTGATGATCTTGAGGACATCCATGCACTGGCCGATGATATCGCTCCGGACCAGGTGGTTGGCGTCCCATTTCTCCGCGAACCCATATTGATGATATTCGTAGAGTGCGGGATACCCTGGGTAGAAGATGTCGATAGTCGGTTCCTCGTCTATCACGAGGTAACCCCGGGGCGTGATGCTGTAGGCGTCCGGGTTGTTGACCGGCGATATGAACTGTGCCACGGCAAGGCAGTAGTTGGCTTCCGGCTCCGCTAACTTGAGGATGTAATATGGACAGTAGTCCACCTCTTCTTCCATGAGGAGGGTCTTGTTGATAGCCCTGTGGCGGTGGAGGATGTTGACAGCTTCACGCTGATACTCGAGGAACGGAATGCCGTCTTCTGCGTCGCCATCGGTAGGGCGGAGTGGGCAGGTCTTGCACGAAAGTGACCCTGGTGACCCCTGTTTATAGGGGCAACAGCGACCCTTCCCCTCCATCCATACAATTGTCTTGGTTGTGTCGGCGGTCATCTCCACAAGGCGCGAAAAGATGCCATCGAGGATTTCGTGACGGTGTGTGATGTAGTTACCTCGCTCGTGCTGTGAGAGGTAGAGTGAGGCGTGCCACGACTTCCCCGCACGGGGGTCACCCCTCCAGAGGGTGATGTCTGCGGCGTCCGGAGACATGGGTGGGAACTCGTGCCAGGTCTCGAACCTGACGTTTGGATCGTCTTTCGCGACTTCGTAGAGATAGGAGTACCCTCTTCCGGTTGCTATCTCTATGTGACTGGGTTCCGTCCCGGCATTGGTTGCAGCAAGTATCTCATCTTCGGTGAACTCATCACTCTGCTCGAGGTCGTAGAGGTCGAATGCGCCGGCAATGGTATCCGCGAGGTATGAGATGCCGTTGCTCCGGATCTCGTAGTTCTTCTCTCTCGCCTGGTAGAGAATGATCGCCATTGCGATCGTATCGGGATTATCGAACCCGAGTTTGCGCATCTCGTAGGCGAGCGCCATGTTCTCGGCACTCTCGGTCTCGTCGTTGGTGACACCGCGGCTTGCGTAATCGTCTCGCGGCTTGATGAGACCGAATACCTTCTGGTTGGTGAACGATATCGAGTCTAACGTCCTACCGTCCTTGTTTCGAATGTAATCCGGATCCGCGTTTGCCTTGAGAGCCTCGATCCGCTCCGCTGTCAGGTCGTACTTGAACCGCCGACGCCCGTAACTGCTGTACGCTTTCGCGGGGTCAATCTTCCGGATGACGCTACCATCACTGGATGCGATATTCCGCGGTGCGCGGGCTTTATTGCCTCCGATTGCGAACCCGGCCTCGTCGAGGAATTCTTGTGTCAGGTCGATGACCGGACACACATGGATGGCGCGGTAGAGCCCGTCCGCGTGGGGGAGTGCTTTCTTAACAGGTTTGAGTGGGTCGTCCGGATTGACTTTCGATGTGACTTTGTCGGGCGCGACATAACTCCCGGCGAAGAGTGCGTAAGCGTGTTTGATGCGGGTATCGCCCGCATCTTTGAGATATCCGGTCTCTGAATCAACGTACCGGAGTTTAGGGCTACCTGTGGCACCGATGGCGTTATGGAAGATGCACTGAAGACCGCCCGATCTCGTCTCGATAGTCAGGGTTCGACCCACAACGCGGTCAATGACATCCTTCGGTGCCATGAACCCCGGCTCTTCGTCGGGGGCGACGTCCCGGAGGTCGATATCAAGGATAATGACGTTGTCCTCGACAACCTCTTTCGGGGCGATGCCGGTGTAGACCCCGACGTTCTTTCCCGAGATGAGCCATCTACGGGCGATGTCGGGGTTTTTTGTGAATGTGATGTCGTCGATAGTTACCTGGTCGTCGACGAGGTAACGTTTCGAGATATCAATTTCCTTGCCACCGGCAGCACATTTGACATAACAGACGCCCGTCAGTGGGTCGGTTATGATATCGGCGATGCAGGCATGTGCTTTCTCGAACTCTTCGATCCTCTGGTTCGTGGGTATCGGGCACCGTTGAGAACGGGAAACCTTTTTATGGTTCAACGCAATAGTATTGTTGTCCACAATTAGCACGTCTCCTGTGCGTTTCTATTACCCGGTAAGTGGATCCGACGTTCGATTCCGTCGGCCGGGGGGTCATTGGCAAATTCGCCTCGCGCTCGGGTAGTGGTGTCGGGCAGCACCCTACCCACGTTCTTCTCATACCCGACAATTCGCAACGAAGTCGTCATCCCTGTGTTCCCGATTGAATTGTCGAGCGAGTTCGATAAATTCGCGTTCGTATCGGTCAAGGTCGTCCCGGTAGATCCAGGTGACATGCCCCCGAAGCGTCGGGTTGTTTTCAGGCTTGTAGTGGAGCGCGATGATTGCTCCCTGCTCCACCACGATGCCGTTGCTCTTGAGTGCGGCACTATACCCACCCATCTGCAGGAGATGTGTGTCGTAGACCTGCTTTGAGGTCTTGATGTCGAAGAGTGTCCTCTTGCCTCCCGATGGGGCAACCATGTCGAACTTGCCGCCATACCCCTCTTCCACGTTGGCGACAAACGTCTCGCGGATGATGGGGTGCCCGAGATCAAGGGTAGGGAGCAGTTCATGAAACATAACCTCACAGAGTTCGACATCGCGCAAGATGTCGGGGGTGCATTCTTCGATCTCCTGAAGCGGGAGTTCAAGGGTTGTGAGTCCGAGTGGGTTCAGGCATCGATAGTGTGCGAGAGTCCCGACGATCTGTGAGCGCCGGGTTTCGTAGTCGGGGTCGAGTCCCTTTTTGATGAGATTCTTTCGCCATATTGCGATTCCAGGAGGTTCCCCACGACATCCTTGCAGGATGGTTGTGACGCTCGGATACACACGCCCGTCGTTGTTGTAGTAATGACCCACTTTTGTCACTCTCCGTGATAAGGTTTCTCTTCGGTCACAATCGACCCTCGGGGTCTCCCGGGTCTCTTGTATCCGGGTGGCGCGCGGTAGAGCGCCTTGATGTGAAATTCGATACCCGGATACTCGTATCCTGAGTTCCATCCCGGACTTCCGGGAAGCGGTTCGACGCCGATTGCGTCCCGCGCGGCCTTTGGCATGGTGAGTTTGTTCGTCTCCATCGTTATCGTCTGTATGAATGTGACCGATGTGTTGGTCTGCGGGTGCCGCGCCGTCAAGAGGACAATATCACCCGTGCGGCAGTTGATGAGCGATGCGATTTCGAACGGGATAACGACTCTCCCTTGCGACGATTCGGGTTTGCGCACGAAGTAGAGGTCTCCGGGCAAATCGGCTTTTGTAAACTGGTCTATAGGCTGCATAGTCTTTCTGCAGGCTTATGTGGTGTGCGAAAGTATATATACCTTGGTGATAGAGTAGATATTGGCGACGCGAGAGGTGCCCGTTCGGTCAACGGGGTGTTGAGAAACAACCCGGATTGAATCGGGTTCGCCAAACAGCGCCGTTTATGACAGTATGGAGTTGATGATAGTATGAGTGCAACTGCAGCGTTTGCAACGCTGAAAGATGCGCCCCACGCCCAGTGGGTTGCTGATGTATTGAAGGCCGACATAAAACTCGCTGCCGACGTAAAGACATACGGGGTAAAGCCCGAAGCAATTCTCACCCCTGCCATGCAGAAGCAGCTCGGGTTCCTGCAGTATTCGACTGCTATCACGAAGGGCGTCGCTGACATCAAGCGGGTCGTCTATGAGATGAAGCAGAAAGAGTCTGCGACCGAGATCAGTGGCATTCTTGCAGGGATGCGGGATGTCTACGGAACAGGCCAGCCCGTGAGACTTGCCATCCTTAAGAAAGATGGTCGTCACATCGAGATCTCGACGTTCGACCCCCAGCTTCCAATGGAGGGTAAGAAAGTCTCTGTGAACGTCCCGTCACAGGTTACCATCGCCGCCGACTACGACGAGGAGTATAACTCCTATAACGCGGTGTCTCTGGTATCCCATTCCCAGATTGACCGTGACACCTTCATGAATGCTCTCTTTGCGGTCGCGAAGTCTCCGAAGGAGATCTACGTCGAGGATAAGGGGAGCGTGGCGGTCGTCCGGGGGAGAATCCAGTATGTGAACCCGTCGCCTCGCTGGAAGAACAAAGCCGTTGATGGCGAAGAAGCCGTATGGCAGTCAAACCAGCGGAGGAACCCCCAGGGGCACCCTATCGTGCGGTTCAAGCTCTATGAGGAAGAGATGCAGGCCGGTGGTCTCCGAATTCCCATATCCGTGTCTGCGACCATCGCTCACATGAAGAACGTCGCTCCGATCGTTGAAATAACCGACCTGGAAGGGATGTGTCAGTATGCCGTTACTGCAGAAGAAGACCCCAAGGCACAGGCACGACTCGTCCAGGATATCGTCAAGGACAGGGAAGTCCTTATCGTCGGACGGGTATCGGGATACGAGCCCAAACCGGACAAGACGTATGTGAACCTCGATGTGCATTCCATCTACCAGATTGGCGATGCCCAGGCACCGATCGCAAGCGGTGGCGGGGAACCAGAACCTGTCGAGGAGCCGATGGCGGCACCCGAGCCGGTACCAGAGCCTGCACCCGCTCCCACACCTGCACCCGAACCCGAACCCGCACAGGATAGCATCCCCGCGACATCTCCTGCCGCACAGGTGATTGCTTACCTGGATGCAGTCGTCATGATATCGGGTGTGAAGCCTGCAGATCTCGATGGCAAGCAGATCTGGGAGGAGAAGTTCCAGGAGAAGATGTCTTTCGAGGTCTTCGATGTCATCCTGACCCAGTACAAGGCTAGCAAGAAGTAGGGTGGTCGCAATGGCCGACTCTATACAGACCTACTTTGCGAAGAAGGCGGAGCGTCTCAAGGAGACCGATCCCGCCTTCTTCTACATGTACGGGAAGAAGGATCCGAAACCCGATCTCACTGCGGACGGGTATGCTCGCATCGCCCACGAAAATCTCGAGTCAGTGACGTTCGATGTCATCCACTACGGGTTGCTCGGCAACACTCTGGCAGCAGCGGTGAAGTGCACCGTCGTGCTCGATGTGAATGGTCGAAAGATCGTAGCAGAGGACGTGGGCGAAGCAAGCACCGCTGAGAGCAAAGTCCTTGACAGGAACGCAGCGGTCAGGTTTGCCGCGACTCGGGCGCGGAAGCGGGCGCTTGCACATGCCATGGGTGTTGACCAGAGCACCGTCATCAAGATCATGAAAGGTGAGTCAGTCACATACGGGGAAGACTACGGGGTTCCGTTTGACGATGAGCCTGATGTGAACCGGGACGCCTATACGCAGCGGGTTCCGAAACCTCCCGAAGCGACACGCCCAATCCCGAACAATGCGTCGAATTTGAATTGGTGATGGCATGGCATCGCCACAGATAACCATCGTCGCGGGTAGCGACCTCCCTTACCATTTTCTCTACGGGCGCATTCCCCCGTATGCACTCGTTGCGATTGACCAGGAACTCTCCTATAAACCGGTTGGATATGACCGGACGGATGCGTATCTCCGTGGCGACTGGGATGGGCGGGTGCAACTATTCAAGCAATCCAGAAGTGGATCGTCGTGGTATTTCGCATCGGGACTTTTGTCGAGAGTAACGAACGTTCTGGATATATTCGGCGTTCCATATACTGTGCAGGAAGCAACCCCGAAAGAATTCGATCCCCATGGGTTTGAGTGGGTGTCGCCGTTGACTCTCCGATCGTATCAACAAACCGCTGTGGATAAGGCGTATGCTGCGAGGGGAGGTGTGATATCACTTCCTACCGGGGCGGGAAAAACTGTGGTCGGGCTCAAGCTGGTGAGCATGTTTGATGTGCCGACGCTGATTTTAGTTCACACAAAGGAGCTTTTATACCAGTGGAAGGACGAGATAAAACTCCATCTCGGAGTTGAATCCGGGCTCGTTGGGGATGGTCAGGCGGATTTTCGGGCAATTACCGTGGCCACGCTTCAAACGATCGGGGGGATGATTCGATCTGGAGACATTCAACGGTTGGAGTTCGGGATGCTGCTGCTGGATGAGTGTTTGCCGTATTCTACGCCTGTAATCACCGATGTTGGCGAACTGCCAATCGGTGAGATCGTTGAGAAGCGCCTCCCTGTGAAGGTTCTAACGCACACGGGGCAGTTTAAGAGAATTTTGGGATACCAGAAGATACCGCTCGTGAAGCGACTCGTTCGCGTAACGCACGAGTATGGCGACCTAGTCTGCACAGAGGATCATAAAATCCTGACCCGCGATGGCTGGATATGTGCAGGCAAATTGTGCGCCGGTAGTGAGGTGTACTGTGTTTCAGAATCTGGACAAATATGTCTGCAAAATCTGTGGAAAGGAGTTCGGGTCGATGATGTCACTCGGGGGTCATGCATCAATGGTCCACTCGACCAAGAATCGCGCTGGCATTCGCCGTGCCTCGAAGGCAATGTGGGATGCCCGGACTCCGGCGGAGCGAGATGCGATTGGAAAGAAGTCGCTCGAGAAACGCAACGAATGGCGATATGGTGTAGACCTGAGGGAGGATCAGCGTCAGTTGATCCTGGGCAGTCTGATGGGGGATATGAGCATCAGGTATGCGAACCCGAGAAGTTCATTCCCTCGAGTGGTTGTGAGCCATTCTATTGCGCAAGCCGATTACGTTCAGTGGAAATACTCAATGTTGAAAAATCTGGTATCAACTCCCCCGAGAACGATGGCGAATGGCGGATGGGGGTCGCCTGTGGTCAGATTTGCAACAATGTCGCTGCCGTGCTTCACGCCGATTCACGATCTGGTGAAGAAGGGAGCCGAAACGCGGTTTTCGGAGGAGTGGCTGAAGGAGGTAACGAGCCCGGTGGCTCTCGCGGTCTGGTATCTGGACGACGGTTCCTTGTCAAAACAAGCGAGCTGCAAATACCAGAAGGTGTATGGGCACAACCTTCAGATTTCCCTAGGGGATTCGACCCTAGAGGAGATGGCTATGGTAAGGGCGTGGTTGGAGCGGGAGTGGGGGATCCGAGTTCGTTCGGGGCATTACGAGTATCCCAGGCAGGGTCGTTCCTCACCCAAGCGGGAATCTGTGATTCGGATCCACAAGACCGCGGATGTGGACGCATTTCTGGAGATTGTGCGTCCGACTGCCCTGAAAGCGGGAATGGATTACAAGGTGACGCGGGACTATACGTATACGACATCACAGTAGAGGGTGACCATTCGTTTGTCGCGGATGGGGTGGTGGTGCATAATTGTCATCGTGTAGGTGCAGAAGTTGCATATAACATCGCAATGAGATGCACGGCACGTATACGCTGTGGATTGAGCGCAACTCCGACCCGTACGGATCATGCGGAATTGAAGATATTTGCGGCAACGGGGCCTTTAATAGCGAACCTGACTCCATGTGATCTCATCAAGGCTGGCTATCTGGCGAAACCAAAGTTGACGCTCGTCTCGGTTGGGGGGTCGCCCGGATTTTTTAGTCAATCGTGGCAGAAAGAGTATGTGGCTCACATCGTGACGAACGATGAGCGCAATGACAAGATCGTAGATGAAGTTGTTCGGCTTGTTCGTGAGGAGAAGCAGGTGTACATCCATGTCGAGAGAGTGGCGCACATGGACATCCTGTATCATCGTCTAGTAAAAGAGTTCGATCCACAGAAGGTCGCGAGGATCTGGGGGAAGACGAAGACTGGTGATCGGCAGAAGATGCTCAAGAGGTTCGAGTCTGGGTCGCTGAACGTGCTCATCGGGACCATCCTGAAAGAGGGTGTGAACCTCCCGGCGATGGATGCCATTGTGCTCGCCGGTGGGTTGTCGAGTCCGGTGGCACTGGTCCAGAAAGTTGGCCGTGCGCTCCGGAGGAACGAGCGGTTCGACTATGCGGAGATCATAGACTTCGTGGACAACTGTGGGCGGTTCTGCAAGAAACACTCAGAACTCCGGTATCAGGCGTT
>LSQX01155982.1_pt1 | contig 22901 bp, 18 predicted proteins | sample 654561 | NCBI WGS metagenome assembly LSQX01 (sample SAMN04489861, study PRJNA283612) | anaerobic digester metagenome | isolation source: 4 biogas reactors fed with cattle manure at either 37C or 55C with and... | place: Denmark: Kongens Lyngby | collected 2014
GATTAATATATACTTCATTGGGTGTTTTCCAGAATTTTTTTTGGTAATGTGATTTTTTATATTCTTTATAGGGTTTACCTAATATTTTTTCAAAAAGAGTTTCAAAATTAAACCATTTCTGTTTAAACTCGCTATTAGCTTCACCACTTAAAAATCCAAATAAACTACTTTCCCATCTTAGAAGTGCAGCATGCACTTGCCCATTTTCTTTTGCGGCATAGTATGAAACTTGGTTTTCTATACTTTTACCTTCCTTGATTAAATAAGATTTTGTTGTATCTAATTTGTGCTTATTAGGATTAGGATAATATGATTTATCCAGTTCCATAGTGTGGTTAGGCGTGTTTTCAAAACTTTCCCATTTTTGTTCTGCAGCATCTATATCCTGAAGTTTTAAACTGCCTAAACTGGATGCGATAAGACCTATTCTGTTTTTGGAAATTTCATCAGCTTTGGAGGTAGTTCTAGTTTTAGGCTCCAATTCTTCATCGATTTTAATGTAATGTATGTATATTTTATTATCAATTATATCCATCAAACCCCATAAGTTTACACTGTTTGTTCTAAATTTCAATAGCTCATTTTTGCCATTTAAGTTGCGACAACGATATGAGTGCACCCAATTAAAAAATCTATGGATATTCTCAATCTTTTGAATTGGCTCAACGGAGTATCTACTGTGCTTTGCAATATAGGTTGATTTATTTTCAGTATATACATGTAATAGTTCATTATTAAAGACAAACGAGCTGACAATTTTGAAGTTTACAACACCTTCAAAATAATCATATGTTGTATCCTGATACACAGTTTCATATCCTATTGGTTCGCCGTACCAACGGTATGCTTGTTTTGTTTTTCTAATATTTTCATAAGTAATATCGTCGCTACATTTGTTTAATAATCGTGGATTATCGATTTTAATTACTTTATTTAATTTTGTTAAGTAGTATGTAGAATCAATTTTGTTAACCAAAGGAGTTGTACATTCTGTTACATATTGTTGGTTTGTGGCTTTCTCTTTGAACCATGTTTTTCCTCCCCATTCGCCAAAATCTGTCGAGAAAACTTGGAATATTTCATCTTCAAATATTAAATCTTCATCTTTTTTTATTTCAACCCATTTATAGCTATTTAAGTCAAGATAGTAGCTCTCTTCACGCATATATGGGTTTAAAATAATGCTATCATTCTTGTTGTAGAAATCAAGATATACGCTTTTCCCTTCCTTGCTGCAATCTATAATGTTTTCAACGTCCCCGTCAGCAAGAATATATACCCATCTTTGGGGATAGCCATAGTTTAAAAGTTTCTGTTTAAATAGGACATAATACTTGTTCCCATGTTTTAAGGCGTGAGTAGGTTCTCCCTTTATACTCACAGTTATGGTGTCTTCAAATACTTTAAACATACCATCATGCACAATGTCAGAGGTTTTGCTTCCCGAATTATTGCAGGAATAGAGGAGTAATAAAAAGGATATAAATAATGAAGCTATAATTTTATTTTTTATCATTTTAGGGGTGTTTTATTATTAACTGTTAAACAAATGTAATGATTTTTTAAAGATAAGAAGTGAATTAAATGCTTGGAGTGGAGTTTTATTAGTTGCATTTACTTTGTTTTAACAAGAAATCATCGAAACTTGCATAAATTGCAAGTTTCGATGATTGAAAATATTATAAATCTCTCAAAAATTCTTCTACCAATCTAATAGCATTGGCAATTCTTTCTTCATTTTGTCCGTTCACTACAGCAAAGTTGAAATTACTATCAGACAGCTGGTTGTGATAAATGTCGAAAAGTTCTTGTCGCTGGTTGGGATGTTCTCTGAGTGGGTCGTATTGCCATTCAATATCCACATTGCAAAGCAAATAGAGGTGATATGTGTTTTGATTGTATCTCTCTTCAATCCATGGACTACATTTGTTAAATACAAATTCGCTCCAAACTTTTGTTACTAAGGCATCGGTATCGCAAAAGAGAATTTTATTGGCTTTTGCCATGGCTTCATCTTCCAATTGTGCCTGTTTACGGGCAATAAATTCAATGTCTTCATACTTGTAATTTCCGCCAGTTTCGTCCACAAAGTCGCGTGCATATTCGGCTACCCAAACTGTATTGAAATGCTCAGCCAATGCTTTGCTCAAGGAGGATTTTCCGGTGGATTCGGGTCCTGTTATGGCAATTTTATAAATCATTATTTGTTAATTAGCCTGCTCTTTTTTGTACATTTTTAGCCAGTTGAAATATGCCCCAATGGCGATAAGCGTGTAAATGGCAAACAGTGCCGATGTTACGTACAGCTCTTGAGTGTAGAACATTATTGTTAGAATAATATCTGTTGGGATAAAAATTAGCCAGTTTTCAATATATTTGCGAGCTTGCATCCATGTGGCTATCAATCCCGCAGCGGCGGTAAAAGAATCGACAAAAAGGGTAGTGGAGTTGGTATTTGAGAGTATCAGATATGAAATTGCAGTAAGAATGGAGATAAAAACTACCATTAAAAGTCGGTAGGAATTATCCATTTTACTAATTTTAACTGCCACATTGGGCTTCTTACTCATCCAAACATAAAGCCCATATATGCTGATTATTAGATATATAATTTGCAGACTCATATTTGCATAAATTTTGCTGTTGAAAAAAATCCAAGCAAAAATCAAAACGTTTGCAATGCCTGCCATCCAGCAAAAAAAGTTTTGTCGTGCAGCCAAAAGGACGTAAATTAGTCCAAAAATGGCAGCTGTTACCTCCAAATAGTTTTCTGTGATATATTTAGTAATTTCTTGCATCTTCTAATTTTTGACAAAAGTACAAAATAGATGTTAGCTATTCTATTTATTTGATTTTTTTTGAAATCTTTAAATACTGTTCCTTTTCAATCCTCAATAAATCCTCAAAACTTATATCAAAAAGTGGTACATAGCTCCAGCCTTTATAGTCGAAATGCCACCATTCGGAGCTTAGAACTGTGAAGCCATGTTTTTGCATTTTAGCAATAAGATAATCTCTATTTTGTCGGGCTTCATGGCTAATTCCGTGATAAAGCGGAGAGGCTTCTCTGGACAAATCATCAAAATCTGTGGGCATCTCAACTTTTGTGCCATCCAGTTTTTCAATACTAACATCAACAGCCATTCCTCTGTTGTGGCGTGAGCCTTTTTGGGGTGTAGCGGCATAGCGCGGGTTGCGGATATGTTCCCACATTTCCACAGTAACAGAATATGGTCGGTAGGCATCCCAAACAATTAGTCGGTAGCCATCTTCCTCCAATTCCTGATTTATAGCCGACAAACTTTCGGCAATTTGTATGCAGATAAAAACTTCGGGCATGCTGTATAAACTTCGGTCGAAAATATTGTTGGTTCCGTAATATCTTGGAACAAGTTTTATCTTAGAATTGTGGTCGGCAAGGCGGATTAGCTTATGTTTGGGGTTTTTTTCGATATGATTTTTATAGGCTTCAATATCGGAAATTAATCGAGCTGGCTTGCTGTTATATGTGCTATTACGCTCAACAGTATCTTTCTCTTCAATGATTGGTTTTATGGTGTCAAGCTCTTCATTTTCAACCTCTTGTGTTTCCTCTTGAACATCAACTATCTCATTATTTATTTCATGCTCATTATAATTGCTCTTTTTATTTTGGCAAGCTATAAAGATTGATGAAAATAGAAGAAATAATATCTGAATTTTAATATTTAATTTCATGGAAATTAGGGTAGTTCCTCGGGTTTTGAGAATTTGGGATTATTAATAAAGTTGTGGTCAGATAAAGTCAAAAGGAAGTTTTTCAGATCTGTTTTTTCTTTGGGTGTAAGCATGGCACCACCATCGTCAATTTTGTGCATAAGCGAGTGTACATAGGGCGAAACAACCAATTCTTCACTATAAAAGTTTATAACTTCATCTAAGTTTTTAAATCTACCATCGTGCATATATGGGGCTGTGAATTCTATGTTTCTTAGTGATGGTGCACGATAAGCTCCTTTGTCGGCCAAAACTCTTGTAAAACCAAAGCGGTCGGCGGGGTCGGTGAAGACGCTATCTTTGGCGTTGTTATAAAACAGATTGGTGGTAAATAGGGGAGTTCCAGCGCCGCCGTGGCAGTGGAAACAGTCGGCTCCCTCTTCGGTGGTGAAAAGAATGTAACCTCTTAATTCAGAATCAGTTAGCTGTTCTTCACCACGCAAATATCTGTCGAATTTAGAATCGAAGCTCACCAATGCCCTAACAAATTGAGCCACAGCCTTTTCTATCCTGTCAATATTCACTTCTGGTGTTCCAAAGGCTGCCTCAAACATTGGAGGATAAAAATCGATACTACTAATAACTTGAACAGCTTTTTCGATGGAACCACCCATTTCGTAGGGGTCCTCAATAACTACGCTCACAAAGCTTTCCAAACTTTGCATATCTGGATTTGGGTTTCGTGGCGATAGAGATCCATTCCACAAATAGCCCTCATTATTATAAACCAAATTAATCAAAGGCATTATAAAATGAGGGGTTTTTAGGCCCGTAATTCCATATGTTTGCCCCTCTGGAAATTTGGGATGATTTAACCCACATTTAAAACCATATTCTTGCAAATGACAAGTTCCGCAGCTCATCAAAGAGTCGGGGTTTGTGCCACTATAGCCCCTCAATCTGCCGTCATAAAAAAGATACCTGCCCAGCTCAACGCCCTCTTCAGTCAAAGGATTGTCTTCTGGGATATTCAAGTTTGTGGGAAAATATGGAGGAGAATTTAAATCGTAGGGAGTGGGATTGTATTGATAATTTGTGTTGAAAATTTCTGCTTCTTTTGTACAAGAATAAATTATGAATATTGTATTGATAAGTAAGAAAATCAATACTATAAATGTAAACGACTTGTTTCTGAAATTTCCTATTTTTTTCATTTTATGGACATTTTTATTACTTTTGTAATACCGATGGTTAAATAATAAAACTGTTTGAATCATTTCATAAAAACCAATTGGTATATTAGCACAAAGATAATCATTTTATGAGACAATTTTTATTAACATTTGCAAGTTTTTTTATCCTGATAAACTCTGCTTTTTCGCAAAATTTCCAAAACAGGGAAGATTTTATAGCCCTTTATGATGATTTATATCACAAAATTGTGGAGAAAAGATATAAGCCTTTTACCCCCTTTGACATTACTCGTAGTGCCGTTTATGGCGATGGAATGTCCTATGCCATGATGGCAGATGTGATGATGTATGAAAATACAAATGATGAGAAATATTTGAATAATTTTTTAAAATCATCCTATCATATTCTCTCTTTACGAAGGGATAAAAATGGAGAAAATGAGTCTGCACGTTGGTCATACGACCCCTCAATGTATCACGATGGATTGATAATGTGGGCGTATTCACATTTTATATATAAGGCAAGGGTGGAAAATCTTGTTGATTTAGAAAAGGATATTTCAGATATAATTGAGGTGGATTCTGTATTTATTATGGATGACTTGGTTGATCTTTATATCAAAGAAATAAACAAGGTTTTGGACTATTACGATTCGTGGTGGTATGGCAGAAAGGCTGGAATAAAGACCATTCCCAAACGATCGGCACGTCCTGGACATTTCAATTTTCAGTCGGCATATGCTGCAACATTTTTTTATATGGGCATGGCAACAGAAAATGAGGAGCTTTTGCAAAGAGCCAAGGAGATGGCAAGGCTATACAAAAGTGTGGTAAAGGATAAGCCCCGTTGCGTTTCTGGTAGTCCGGTACCACCCTATAAAAAGCGTGATGTTTGGGAAATAACCCAAGATAGTTGCCTGATTTGGAAACATTGGGGCTGGCGACCTGCAAAATGTAAAAACGACTATAACTCAATGACTTACGATGATATTAGTCATGGAGTATTGGTTTTTGTTTTTCCCCTTACGGTGAAAAATAAGCTAAATGAAGATTCGGTTTTCTTTTTCACCGACCAAGATTTGCACTATATGCACAATACTTTTACAAAGCGTATTTTTGCTGGTTATGAAGATGGCTGTCCGCAAATAAACTCCCGAATGGATGGAGGTAATGAGATAAACTTTGAACCTAAACTTTCTGGTCTGAACAACCTGAGAGCAAGAGTTTTAGCCTACTCTTTTTTGATAGAGTGCGATGATAAATTTGAAAACAAAGTCTCAGATATTGTAGTCAATTATATAAACTCTGATTGCTTCCCGCATTCTGGAGCTGGCTTGGCAAGTATGGACTTGATGGGAATAGCTAATTTGGTGAGGTATTGTGAGTAAGTGAGAGAGGAGAGTTTGAAAGTGGAAAGTGGAAAGTTTTTGCAATGATGTTTTGCATAGTCTTTTGGAGGTAGAATAAGATTTTATTAGCTTGTTTTGTTTTGGAAATAATCATTAGGATTGTGTCCAATTAACTTGTGTCATTGCCGATGACACAAATTTAATAGCTTCATTTCTTTGTGTAATTGTGTCGGCAGTGCCGACATAATTAATTCAAAATGGTTTTTATTCGTTTCACTTTTAGTCAATAAATATTATATTGTTCAGTTATCCGGAATTTCTGGATAACTGAACTTTCTTCTATTACACCACAAATATAACTAAATTTAACCACGCATCACCGCAATATACTCCTCAAATTTTATAATAAATCCTTTGATTATATCTAATTGGCTTTCAGTTATATAGAGTTTTGTCGCTTTAGAATGTGAGTACCTTATCACTATCAATTACCCAATCAGCCAATTGCCCCATTGTGGAGTCTTCGGCTCCATCAAAGTATGGATGGTTTTTGTGTATGCCACAGCGTGCCATACAAGTACCACAAACCTTAACTGTAACTCCATTGGTTATTAAATCTTTTAGTATTTGTACTAAGTCTTGGTCATAGCTTTCGGGACCTTTGCAAACATCTCTGGCCATATCCACAGAGTCATTCATTAGGAAGATTCTAACTTCATTTCCCTTTTTTCTAAGTGTGTCGGCAAGTCTAAGTCCGTTCCATGTAATATCAGTGCCATCATATGGCTCACGATTAAAAATAATTAAGATTTTCATATTTGTTTATTTTTGTTATCAATAATTGAATTGGGTAGCATAAGCAGAAATGGCAAGGCTTTGCTGTAGTCTAAATAAGGATATTCCAAGCCCAATAGGCGAATATTGCTGTAGTACTGATTATGATTTTCGTAGTACATTTTTTCGCTCTGCATAAACCAAGCTTTATCTCCCAGTTTTTGAGCCAAAAACCATTTTTCGTACAATCTAGCACTGCGTCCATTGCCATCAATCCAAGGATGAATTTTTGCAAATACCAAGTGGATTAGGGAGGCATAAAAAAACACCTCTTCAAAACTCATTTCTGTTTTTAGCAAAAGGGATAAATCTTCATAAAATTTCCTCATTTCGCTTTCTAACTCAAAAGGGCTTGCGGCAATATATTCAATACGTCCATCTGGTGTTGTAACATACATGTTTTGTGTTCGAAATTTCCCTTGTTGGTTTTGGCTAATTAAGTTCTTGCTTAGTAGTTTATGAGCTTTTGCTAAATTATTCTCACTGATATTATTAGCCTTGGCAAAAGTGTATGCGTTGTACAAATCATCGGTTTTTTTTGTGTAATTGGGCGAGAAATCTGCACCAAATCTTTTATGCTTAATATAGCTGTCCAAATCAATTTCTTCGCCTTCGATTTTGCTACTATAAACAGATGAAACAGAAGTATAAAAGCTGAAATTGTCTGTGGAGAGCTCCGCTTCTTTTAGTGCCTCAAAGGCTTCTTGCAAACCTTTTGGAACATTTTCTAGGTATGTTGCGAGTAGCTCGGTGGGTATTATTTGCAGTTTATACTTCATTGTTTAATTTCTGATTCTCTTTGGCTATATTAATCTAATTGCAAAACATTTTTCAAATGTAATAAATTTCCTAAATAATTAGTGTCGAATTGGTAAAATTTCGTCTATTCATAAACTATAATTGACTACTTTTGTAAAAATAAAAATTATAGAGATGAAGTTTAGAGTAGGCGATAAAGTTAAGTTTTTAAATGATGTTGGCGGGGGAGTTGTAACAAAAATAATTTCCCCTTCGATGGTAAATGTGCAGACCGATGATGGTTTTGAGTATCCGGTAATTACTTCGGAACTTATTTTGGCAGTGCAAGATGATAAGGTTGGTGCTATGTTTAATCAAGATTTTGTAAAAGAAGAAATCAGCAGTGAGCCAGTAGAGAGTTTTACAGAAGATGTGGATGATGAGAATGATTTTGAAAGGGAGTCTAAATTGGGACGTTTTACCTCTTTGAAACAGCACGCAGATGGGATTTATTTAGCCTTTGTGCCCCACGATCAAGTGTGGCTCACAAAAGATGATATTGATGTATATTTGATAAATAAAACTTCAAATTATATTCTTTATAACCTGTTTTTGGAAAACGACGAAGAGTATGACGGTGAAGATTATGGCTCTGTGTCGCCGTTTTCGAAGTATTTAATAACTACAATTTCTCGCGAAGAGATAAGTTTTTGGGCAGAAGGAGTTTTGCAAATACTTTATCATAAAGATAAGGTCAAGAGTCCTTTAGCTCCCACAAATTCGGTGTTTACAATTAAAGGAACTCGATTTTTTAGCAAAGAAAATTATGAACTTTCGAGTTTTTTAGAAGAGAAATCAGTTTTATATTTTGTGGAGGCAAGTTTCGATGAGCCAGAAGCAAAAAAAGAGATTTCGACCAAAGAAAAAAATAGTGATGCCGAAACCGAAACTATAACAAAGTTTGTTGCCGTTGAAAAAGATTCGGTTTTAGCCAATTATAGGGCTAAAAATGGAGTTTATGAGATAGATTTACATATCGAAACTCTAATCGAAAAGTTGGATATATCTCATGATATTTCTAACGAATTGGATAAAATTCAGATTCTACAAATTCAGCTTTCGCATTTCGAGAAATGCCTCAACGAAGCTATTCGTTTAAAATTGCCTAGTATAGTTTTTATACATGGCGTGGGCATAGGACGTTTGAAAACAGAAATGGAAGGAATTTTAGATAGATATTCAGATGTTCATTATAGTGCTGCATCGCGACTTACGTACGGAGCTGGAGCTATGGAAGTGTGGATAAAAGAGTAGTTTGTAATGATTGCTTTGTCTGTTGTCCAGAAATATCGGATAACTGAATCTATTTGAATTTTGTTGTCGGAAAGAGATTTCTACAACAAATAAAACAACAAACTAATACTTGCAAAAGAGAGTAGGGTGCTAAGGAAAATATTTTCGGTGGCTTGTTTGTAGTCCATATTTGCATCTTTCACAATTAGTGAAATTAGAATCATACTAGGCATTCCCGCTTGAAGTATTACAACTCCTATGGCGGTGCTATTTAGACCTAAAATTGCACTTAAACTAGTGAATTTGAAAAGTGCTAAGATAATAAATGGCACTAAAATTAGCTTGTTAAAACTTACGACATAGGAACGCAAATTTAGAAATACTTTAAGTGGATTTATCATCGCTAAAACTGTTCCAACATAAATCATAGAGACATAAGTAGTTGTTTTTCCGATACTTGACAAAGGTGTGAAAATGATTTCAGGCAGCTGAAAAGGAAGTAGCATAAAGATAATTCCAGCAATAAAGGCTAAAGTTATGGGGTTTTGTAAAGGATTTTGTGCCTTAGTGGCATTTTCTCTATTTGCCTTATTTAGAATAAAAACTCCCCAAGTCCACATAAGTGCATCTTGCCCCAGATGAAACATTGTGGCATAAATTAGACCTTCACCACTGGGGAAAACAGCATCAATTACTGGAAATCCTAAAAACACCACATTGCCAAACATACTACTCAGTCTATGCAAGGCTCTGTTTTTCTTGTCCAGTTTTAAAATCCGTGCCGAAATGCTTGAAAAAATAAAAAACAGAACTACACTCAAAGCACTAAGTGCAGCCACAATTAGCCCATTTTTTAGAATATTTGCATCAATTTTACTACTGGCAAAAGTCGTAAAAATCAAAAGTGGTAAGGTGATTTTTGTAACAAGTTTTACAATTCCATCAATTTCGTTTTTACCTATAAGCTTTATCAAATAAGCCATTGCACCGATAATGGACATAATCAAAAGCATGGCAATTTGTGAGAAAATTATCTGCATTGTTTACCCCTCTTTTTAGCTTTTTTCAACCTTTATAACTTCAATGTTGTTTGCATGAACATATACCAAAAAACCCTTTACATCCTTATAGTTTAGTTTTATAAGTAGTTTTATGTATTTTTCTACTTGTAGAGAATCACTTTCGGTATAAGTCCCTGTTTTAAAGTCGATTACGCTGGCATTATCACCTTTAATCATAATTCTATCAGGACGAAAAACTTCACCATCTTCACTTAAAATGCTTTTTTCATTATAGACTTTATAATTGTGGCTGAAGTATTTTTCCAATTGGGGATGTGTACACACAGATTTTGCCATATTCTTCAAAACACCCAACTTGGAAGCCTCAATATTATGCCTTTGGGCAATAATTTTAGTAGAATTTTCAACATTATCAATGCTTACAATATTTTGCATTATTTCGTGAAAATTATTTCCCCACTCTTGCAGTTCGTCAAGTCGTTTTATTTCGTTCAACACCCAAATTTTATCCCAAGCATTAGACTTTGTTTTTTCCAATTTAACCACATTTTCTTGCTCTATTTCCTCTTTGACTTTAGTTGTAGGTGTTCCCCAACTCAATCGCAAAAGCCCATCATCTTCAGTCTTATTACTTCCCTCAATCTGTTCTATATTGGCAATAAGTCTGTCATTGATATTTGCGGAGCTGTTTGTGGTTTTTTCAGAAAGCAGATATAGTTCCTCTTTGGCTCGCGTTAGAGCCACATAAAATGAATTCAAATTGTCCATATCAACCAAGTCTTTTTCCATTGCTACCTCTTCCAAAAACCTGCTGTTGAACTGCTCATCTTCAAATATTTTATTTTTCTCTATTTTGAAGCTTCTAACCAAGCTTACAGGCAGATTGTAGTCCAAATTTTGGAAGTCAAGCTCTTTGTCAATCCAAATATTGCTGCCCTTATTTCTAACAGCTTTGTTGAGCATTATCACAATGGGAAATTCTAATCCTTTTGAAGAGTGAACGCTTATAAGTCTCACACCATCAATGTTTTCGGAAATGGAGATTGAGTGTTTGTCTTTTTTTTCTGCCCACCACTCTACAAAATCTGTATCTCGTTTCTGCTCTTTGTTATATTTATAAATAATATTGATAAAAGCACTGACGTATGGATCGGCAATTTTATCATCAAAAAAGACTCTATGTGCCTCTTCCACAAGCTCATAGATGTTAAGCTGTGTCATAGTTTTATAGGAGATTTTATTCTTGCTAATCTCTTCAATGAAACTCTCCACTCTCTTCTTGTCATTGGAAATAGCAAGATGTTTGCTTGAATCAATATTGTTAATTTCGCAAAGATAGAGTATGATTGCAGCGTTAATAATGGGGTTGTTTTCGTTTTTGAAAAATGATATAATATTGTGCAAAAACTGAACTTTTGGCGATTGATGTAGCTTGAGCGAATCAGACGAAACAACATTTATACTCTCGCCATTGTTGAGGTTTGTATTGGTTAAAGCTTGGGCAATCTCTTGTAGTGGTTTGTGCGTGAATGAGAGAATTGCAATGTCCTTTTGAGAATAATTTCTTTTTAATGCATCTTGAATAATTTCAAAAACATCATCGAAAAAGCCTTCTTCAATAGTTCTAAATTCCACATAGCCATGGCCGTTTTCGTCCTTAATTTCTTGAGCACTATCTTCATAAATCGACTTGTATTTATTCTCTCCAAGTACGCTGTTCGCAAGCTTAAAAACCTCATTGTTAAATTTTACAACCTTCTCCGTAGATCGGAAATTGGTGATTAAATTTTTTGTATTTTCAGGTTTAGCAAGTTCTAAAATCTGATTGAAATCACCACCTCTAAACCTGTAAATCGATTGTTTTTCGTCCCCAAAAATAATGGCAGAACCATGACCACTTTGGTGGGTTTGCGAAATTGCCTCCGAAATCAAAGGAGCAATATTCAACCATTGAATTGTTGATGTATCCTGAAATTCATCAATAAAATAGTGGTAATATCTATCCCCAATACGCTCATAAATAAATGGACTTGGCTGGTCTTTGATAATTTCATATATTTTTAGATTTGTTTCAGACAAAAAGAAAACAGAATCGTCCACTTTTATCTTCTCCACATCAATATATATCTGATTTAGCAAAGCTAAAGAATAGATGTTCTTTGAAATATTTTCAAGGTCTGTTAAATCTTTTAGATTCAACAAAATTTCCTTTGAAGCGTCTGTAACATCTGTCTTAATTGGCTCAAATATACCCCAAAATGAGCTTTTAGCACTGAACCATTTATCGTTAAAAATAGCATTTTTGGCATATGACCCGATGTCAGAGAAGTCCTCGTTTTTCAGTCGCAAAAGCCAGCCTCCGTAACCCCTTCTTTTATATGTAAAATCCTCTTCAATATCTATTCCCTGTCCTTCAATTTTTGTAATTAAATCGGCTGCCTTCTGAACTATCTCTTTTTTTAGTTTATAAACTCTTTTTCTAATTTTTTTAATCAGTTCAATATAGTCGTGAATCTTGACATTATGGAGTTTTCTGATATGTTTATATAGATTTTCATCGAAAATTTGTTTGGCAAATTTTGCAATTTCGTCCTCAACATTCCAAGTTCTTTCATCGCTGATATTTTGATTAATATATTCGATTAAAACTTTTTTTATCTCCGGATTTTCGCCAAATTGGCTCATAAGTCTGTCGATTAGCTGCTTTATAAGTTCGTCGAGTTCAATTTCTAAGCGATAGTTTACTGGTATTCCCATATCGTAAGCAAAGCTTCTTAATATTTTCTGATAGAAGCTGTCGATGGTCATTATGGAAAAATCGGCGTAATTATATAGAATTTTATTGAGTACAATTTGTGAGTTTTCTAACATTTTTTCATAAGAAATTCCACTTTCTTGATGAATCATTTTTAGCATATTATGAGCTTGAGCCTCTTCAATGCTGAGTGAAATAAACTCGTTGAGGTTTTCTACAATTCTGGTTTTCATTTCGTTGGCAGCTTTATTGGTAAAAGTTATTGCCAATATGTTTTTGAAAAGTTCGGGATTTGCAAAGGTGATTTTGAAAAATTCTTTGGCCAAATTATAGGTCTTTCCCGAGCCCGCCGAAGCCTTGTAAACAACGAAATTTCCGCTTTGCGAAATAGATGAATTGTTATGCATATATTTTGTCTTATAAAAGTGTAAATATAGGCAAATAAAATTTTAATCCAATAACAATCCTGCAAGGTTTCAAAAACCTTGTGGGTTTTATGTTTTATTAGTTTTTATATTCAAACCTACAAGGTCGGTAAGACCTAGCAGGTTGAAAAGACCTTGCAGGTTGAATGAAACCTTGCAGGATTGAAAATGTTTATAAGTCTTTTAGAAATTAACCTTTACTGGATTTGCGGCTTCAGGTGTTGAGGTTTCGAAATAGTTGTATGGCTTGAAGCCTAATATTTTTGCAAACATATTTCTGGGAAATTTGCGGATATAGGCGTTGAAATCTTTTACGCTTTCGTTATATGCCATTCTTGCATCTTTTATTTCATTTTCGGTGTTTTTGAGTTCTTCCGAAAGGCTTGCAAACTGTTTGTCGGCTTTCAGGTCGGGGTAGCGTTCCACCACCATCATAAGTCTGCTCAACGAGCCACTTAGCTGGTTTTGTGCCTCTTGAAATTTAGCCATCTCTTCTTCTGTAAAGTTTTCGGTATTCATATTTATGCCTGTGGCTTTAGATCTGGCTTCAATAACCTCTGTTAGGGTAGATTTTTCGAAGTCGGCATAGCCTTTAACTGTGTTCACCAAATTGTCGATAAGGTCGTATCGGCGTTGATATGATGTTTCCACGTGCGACCATTGTTTTTTTACCACTTCATCTTTTTCCACACTGCGGTTATTTATTCTCACTCCCCACATAACTAATAGTGCTATGGCTATGATTAGCGGAATGCCAATCATAGTGGCTGCAAGGCAACCTGTGCCTTTTTTGTTGGTTTGATTTGCTTGTTCACTCATGATAATTAATTTTTATGTTTTGCAATTATACAAATAAATTATGAATAAAAAACAAAAAAAGCTGCCTAAGAGACAGCTTTTTTTGAAATATTTATTTAGGTTTATTTTGCAACTCTTTCGAGCCAGCTAACCATTGAGAACATAACCACCATTGAGATGGCACACACAGTAACGAAAACTGTCCAAGTGATTGATATTGAAATGCTTTCGTACATCATAGCACCAAGGAATAACGAGAAGTTTCCAATTGCTGTAGCACCAAGCCAAGCACCTTGCATTAGTCCTTGTAGGTGAGTTGGAGCAACTTTTGATACAAATGATAATCCTAATGGAGAGATAAATAGCTCAGCCACTGTAAGGATAAAATATGTAGCAAATAACAGAAGTGGAGTAACGCGCATAGCATCAGGCATTCCGCCCATTGCGTTAACTTCGCTAAGTGTTGGTAATCCAATTGAACCAAGAGCCATTACAACAAATCCTAATGCTGCAATTCCCATACCTATGGCAATTTTCTTTGGAGTTGAAGGCTCTTTGCCTTTTTTAGCCAAGCGACCAAAGTACCACATAATAACAGGTGTTAGGAATACAACTATAAATGGGTTAATAGACTGGAATATTTCAGCTGAAAGTTGAAGTTTTCCAATCTTTAATAGAGTATAGTCTTTGGCAAACATAGTTAGTGTTAGTCCATTTTGGTGGAACGAGAACCAGAAGAAAATAACAATTCCAAATACAGCAAATAGTGCCAATATACGTTGTTTAATTTCTTTTGCATCTTGCAAGATTTCTTCTTTACTAATATTGTTGTTATCATCAACTTTAACTTTAGCAACAGGGTTTGGAAGAGCGTTTTTATAAACTAAGAAAATAACTAATGATATAAGCATTGCTACAATAGCAACCGAGAAAGCATAGTGGAAACCTGTATTAAAGGCATCTAAATAGCCATTGGCAAAAGTACCTAATTCAGTAGGAGTAACTCCACCCGACACTTCTGTTGCCAATTGAGTGAATCTTCCATCAATAACATCTTGTGTCATTTCACCTTTATTAAATTGGTGACATAGTTGTGGAAGGTCTTGGTGATAAGCATATCCTTGTGATTTAACAAACCAGTTACGAACTCTTGTAGCTGCGAATGGTGCAAACATACCACCAATATTGATAAACATGTAGAAAATTTGGAAACCAGAGTCTCTTAAATGTTTATACTGTTCGTTATCATACAATTGTCCGACAATTGCTTGCAGGTTACCCTTAAATAAACCATTCCCAAAGGCAATAATTAGAAGAGCTGCTAAGGCTATGTATTGCGATACGATAAGAGAAGGCATCGTTAAAAGCACATATCCCAAGGTCATAATTACAAGACCTATAATGATAGTGCCTTTATAGTTTTTAGTGGCATCAGCAATTAATCCGCCGACAAGAGCTAAAATATAAATAGCTCCGTAGAAAATTGAGTACAATCGACCAGCCTCGTCGCCAGTCATGTCAAATTTTGACATTAAAAATAGTGTCAAAATTGCCATCATAGTGTAGAAACCAAAGCGTTCGCCCATATTTGCTAATGCTGCTGGTATCAATCCTTTTGGTTGATTCTTAAACATAAATAATTGTTTTAGTTTTTAATTGTTTATTGTCTTGTTTTTTATTTCTCTAAATTCAAATAGCGAGCAAATATAGTCAAAAAAACTAAACTAACATAATTAGACTTTTAAATGTCGATTTAGTTTCCATTATTTTTATAAAGTATTCCTTACAATTTCGAAATCGAAGTCGTTTTTAAACCTGATTATTGTTGAAGGATTTGCTTCAATAACTTCGTGCCTTTGAAGATTGACAATATGGTCAACGCTACTTATAATATTTGAAGTTATCTGTTTGAAATAGAGTGGAGTAGGCTCGTCACTTATATTTGCCGAACTGGATACTAAGGGTCTATCCATAAGTTTGATTAGCGTTTGACAAAACCCACATTTTGATATCCTAATGGCTATGCTTCCATCTTCGGCAATAAGGTTGCTTGGAAGGTTTTTTGCATTGGGATAAATAATTGTTAAAGGTTTGTTGATTTTATCCATTAGTTCTAATGCAATAAGTGGAACATTGCTGACGTACTTTTCCAGTTCGTTGCGTTGCGAAAGCAAAACAATAAGTGCCTTTGATGAGTGTCTCTCTTTTATACTATATACTTTATTAACTGCTTTTTCTTGCAGTGCATCGCAACCAATACCCCAAATTGTGTCTGAGGGATAAAGAATTACACCGCCTTTTTTAATCACCTCAAATGCCTTTATGGCTTCTTCTGTAATCTTCTGATTCATAGTGTGTTAATTAGTTTTTCTATCTCTATATTTATGCCACATTTAAAGTGTCCTTTTGGGCATTCTTTATGTCCATGCAAGCCACAAGGGCGACAATCTAAATTTTCATAAGTCTCCACTATGTGGGAATTTGTAGCCAATGGTCCAAAGCCGAAGTTTGGAACAGTTGAGCAAAAAATAGCAGTTGTATTGGCATCTACTGACGAAGCCAAATGCATTGGAGCCGAATCGTTAACATAATTCATAACAGCATGTTGCATAAGTGCTGCTGTTTGCAATAAACTCAACTTGCCACAAAGGTTAATGCAGTTTTTATGTTTGCTATTGTCAATTATTTCTTGCGAATAAATGTAGTCGGATTTTCCGCCAATGATGTATATATTATAATCTTGTGGAATATTGTCCATCAATTCACTCCATTTTTCTGCCCACATCTGTTTTGTAAACCACAACGAAGCAGGAGCAAGACAGATGTATGCATTGGTTTTATATTGCGAAACAAAAGCATAATCATTATTACTGGGGTATAGTCTCACTTTGCCAGTTTTGGAATCTGTATAAGCCTCTATTAGCTTATGATTGCGTTCGGTTTCATGTAAGCTTCCTTTTGCTGAAATATGATGTTCAAAGCTTTTTGTATAGAAAATAGAAAGAGGGTTTTTTCTAAATCCCAATTTAATTTTCGATTTGCTGAAAAGACTTATTAATCCTGAAGAGAAAAATCTTTGAAGATTTATCAGCATATCATACTTGTGTTCTCTGATTGCTAGTATTGTGTCTATAAGATGTAGATGTTTCTTTATTGTTTTGTCCCACAAAAATAGTTTGTGAACAAAGGGATGATTTTCAAAGAGTGATTTATTTGAAGTTTTAGTAACTAAGTCAATTTGGGCGTCAGGATATTTTTCGTGTAGCTTTTCCAAGAGAGAAGTTGCAAGAATAACATCTCCAATTGAGGCTGTTTGTATGACTAAAATTCGTTTCAAAATATCTATTTTAAAATGGTTTTGATGTTCGTGGTTTTCCTTTTTCTATCTCTCTGGCTCGTGCTGCGTCCACAATTGTTTTAATTTTTTGTCCAGCTCTATATTCCACTTGCAGTACTATTTTGCCATTAGCGTCCCAATTGGTCCAAATTCCTTCTTTTATTCGGTCGTTGTAGAAACCTTCGCTAGCTTTTTTGCCGTTGGGATAATATTCTATCCATTTACCGTTGGGTTTGTCGTTTACAAAGTTTTGTACACGCATTTTGGCACCACGCTTGTCGAAATATGTCCATTTGCCAACTTTTTTTCCTTCGGAATAGTTGCCTTCGTTGAGTTTGTTGCCCAATTCCGACCATTCAGTCCATTTGCCAGTTTTCATATCGCGACTATATTTCCCTTCTTCCTTCTTTTTGCCATTCATAAACCACATTGTGTATTTGCCATTTTTTAGACCTTTGGTATATTGTGCAAAATATTTTTTTTGTCCTTCAAAATAATTTCCTTTCCAGTCGCCATCCATAAGTCCAAGTTTGAACTCGCCAATATCTTGCACTTTGCCGTTGCTGTACCATTGTACCCATTGTCCGGTTTCTAAATCGTTGCTGAAATTACCTTCGCGTTGTTTAGTGCCATTTTCGTAAAATGCTTCCCAAAATCCAGTTCTTGAACCTATGCGATAGGAGCCTTTGCGCCAAATTTTTCCATCTTCGTAGTAATATTTCCAATCGCCATTCAATTCTCCGTTCTTAAAACTACCTTTACTAGCAATTTTCCCATTTTCGTGATAAAAAATCCAAATGCTATCTTGCAGATTGTCAATGGATTTACCCTCCATTTCTAAATTTTCGTTATTGAACCACCATTTGGCATAACCTTCCAGCTTACCGTTGGAATATGTTCCTTCGAAAGATTTTACGCCATTGTCGTGATATTCAACACAAAATCCATCTATTTCGTTGTTTACAAAAGTACATTCGCGCATGAGTTCTCCGTTGGGATACCAAAATGTCCATTTGCCATCTTTTTTTCCATCTTTACGACTTCCAATCATCTCTTTGTTGCCGTTGTTGTACCATGCTTTGAATTCGCCATTTTCTTCAAAATAGTCGTATTGCAAGGCGCCATTGTCGTGCCAGTAGAGCCATTTGCCAGTGCGTTCGCCATTTTTATATTCACCTTCAGCCATTTTTTGACCGTTTTTGTGCCAAAATGTCCATTTGCCGGTCTCTTTGCCGTCAATAGCATATCCTTCACTGCGTTTCTGACCGCTAGACCACTTGTTTGTCAGCAATTCTTGAGAGAAAATAGTAGTAGAAGCGAATAAAAATATAAAAATTAAAAGTCTTTGCATAATATCCAATTATTTGAATGGATAAAATTATAAAAAAAATCAGATAAAACCTTCTTCGTAATGAACAAAATTATTGTTAATCTTTTATGTTTCTATGTCTTATGCGAAATGGTTTGAAAATCAGCAAGTTGTTTGTTTTTCATTTTGTAATACTTGAAAAGTAAAACTTTTTAACTTGAAATTGTTGATTATTCGTTGCATAGACCCATTAAAAAATTAAAATATAAAGTGTATTTTTGTGAAAACCTAAGGAAAATAATGGAAGAAATTGAAGGAAAAGATTTAGAAAATCAAGAAAATGTTGTTGAAAATGCGAGTGAAGGTAGTGATTTGCATAAAATTCTTCACGTTGATAGTATGTTCGAGAATTGGTTTTTGGAGTATGCTTCATATACAATTTTAGATAGGGCTGTGCCCGAAATAAAAGATGGATTTAAGCCGGTTCAAAGACGTATTTTGCATTCTATGTGGGAGTTGGAAGATGGAAGATATAATAAAGTTGCCAATGTGGTTGGTAATACCATGAAATATCACCCCCACGGCGATGCTTCCATCAGCGATGCTTTGGTGCAAATTGGTCAAAAAGATTTGCTTATCGACATGCAAGGAAACTGGGGAAATATACTCACTGGCGACCGTGCAGCAGCTTCGCGATATATCGAGGCTCGTTTGTCGAAGTTTGCATTAGATGTAGTTTTTAATCCTAAAACAACCAATTGGAAACAGTCGTACGACGGACGTAACAAAGAACCTATAGTTCTGCCCGTGAAATTCCCTTTGTTGCTTGCCCAAGGTAGCGAAGGCATCGCCGTGGTGCTTGCATCTAAAATTATGCCCCACAACTTCAACGAGCTTATTGATGCTTCGGTGGCAATTTTGAAAAATAAACCTTTCGAAATTTATCCCGATTTCCCTACGGGTGGAATGATTGATGTTTCGCGATACAATGATGGCGTTAAGGGTGGAAGAATTAGAGTTAGAGCTAAAATTTCTATCCTCGACAAAAAGACATTGGTAATTACTGAAATTCCTTTTTCAACAACGACAGGTTCTGTTATCGATTCAATAATTAAAGCCAATGATAAAGGCAAGATTAAAGTTAGAAAAATTGATGATAATACTGCCGAAAATGTCGAAATTTTAGTACATCTTGCTCCAGGCGTATCGCCCGACCAAACCATTGATGCTTTATATGCTTTTACCAGCTGCGAAGTTTCCATTTCGCCCAACTCAACAGTAATTAAAGATGGTAAGCCAAACTTTATGGGCGTTTCGGATATTTTGAGAGAATCGGTGAAAAATACCGTGGAAATGCTCAAAATGGAGCTAGAAATTCGCCTTCAAGAGCTCGAAGATTCGTGGCACTACTCATCTTTGGAAAAAATATTTATCGAAAATAGAATCTATCGAGATATTGAAGAAGAAGAGACTTGGGAGGCAGTGGTTAAGGCTGTGGATAGAGGTTTGGAGCCATTTAAGAAGAATCTTAGAAGAGAGGTCGTTCATGAAGATATTGTGAAACTTTTGGAAATTAGAATCAGAAGAATATCTAAATATGACACCTTTAAAGCCGATGAGCAAATCAAGGGAATTGAACTTGAGATAGATGAAGTCAAAAATCATCTTGAAAATTTGGTTGATTATGCCATAAATTATTATCGCCAGATAAAGAAAAAACATGGCAAGGGTCGTGAACGTAAAACCGAAATTAGAAGCTTTGATGTTATTGAGGCTCAGATGGTTGCAGTAGCAAATCAGAAGCTATATGTAAATCGTGAAGAGGGCTTTATTGGCTATGGGTTGAGACGTGATGAGTATGTTACTGATTGTTCGGATATTGACGACATTATTGTTTTCCGTGAAGATGGAAAGTTTACTGTGGTGAAAGTTGATGAAAAAGTTTTTGTAGGACAGAAAATTATCCATGTGGATGTCTTTAAACGCAATGATGAACGTACTGTTTACAATATGATATATTCCGACGGTCCCATGGGGGCTGCCATGGTGAAAAGATTTTCAGTATTGGGCGTAACACGCGACAGAGAGTACGATTTGACAAAGGGTAAAAAGGGATCAAAAGTACTATATTTTTCAGCTAATCCCAATGGCGAAGCCGAAATTGTTAGAGTTCACCTTAGGGCAAAACCTAAGCTCAGAAGACTGAAATTTGAATTTGATTTTTCGGAATTAGCCATCAGAAACAGAACAGCACAAGGAAATATATTGAGTAAAAATCCAGTAAGACGCATAGATTTATTAGAAAAATTAGCATCGACACTTTCGGCAATTGAAGTTTGGTTTGAAGATACAGTGCTGAAACTCAACACCGAAGGTAGAGGGAAATTGCTTGGTAAGTTTATAGGCGAAGATAGAATTGTGGCAGTTTATGCCGATGGCTCTTATAGAACAGCACTTTTCGACTTGAGCAATCATTACGAAACTGGATTGAAATTTATTGAAAAACTAAACGAAGAAAAACCGATAACAGCGGTCTATAAGGAGAAAGATAGTGGTAGAATTTATGTGAAAAGACTGCATTTTGAAGTAAACGACAGATTGAACAATGTATTGGTGGAAGACAGCAATCTACAACTTTTAGATATGAGTATGGATATGCGTCCACAATTGGAGTATGTTAGTGAAAACAAAAATGGCGAAAAAGAGACAGAAGTATTGGTTGTAGATGAGTTGGTAAATGTGATGAATCCACGTGCAAAGGGTAGAAGATTGCCCGGTGAGAAAATTACTAAAATTAAATTCATAGAGCCAATTCCTGTGGAAGAGGAGGAAGAGGAAGACTTGGACGAAGCAGTGGATCAAAATGAAGATTTGGATCCAGATGTGGTGGAAAAGTGGGAGAAAAAATCACAAGAAAATAAAAATAACAAGCCATTTATATCGGACGAAGAGGATGACGATGCCGTGCAAATGACTTTATTTGAAGAATAAATAATTGAATTATGACAATGGATGGTGTAAAAATAGTGGAATTGGTATGTTTATATCACCAATTTTTTATTGAGACAGGCAGTGATGATTTGAAAAAATTTAATGCTTGGATGTCGCAAAATGCTATTGTAGCGTCGTCGGAAGAGCCTTCGATTTCTGAAAAAGATAAAAACTCTCATATTCTCACACTTCTTTATAGACTTTCGAAGTTTACACGACTTTATAATAAAAATTTCTTTCAAGAATTTAATGTAAAAACCATAGAAGAATACTATTTCTTGAATTCAATCAGAAAACTGGGAAGTCCTGCCAAATCGGAGGTATATCTGCACAATGTTGTTGAAACCACCACAGGGACCAAAATCCTGAAACGCTTGATAGATATGAAGTTGGTAAAAGAGTTGGACGACAGATTAGACAAACGTATAAAACGAGTTAAGTTGACCCACAAAGGCGAAACGGAAATTGAAAACTTAGAGTCAAGTTTTTCCCATATGGATGAAGAACTTTTGGGCTATCTTTCGCCAGAGAGCAAAGAGGGCATGCTAAATGCACTGTTTGAGATAAACAACTATCATACAGAGCTTTATGAACATGCCCCAGAGGAATATGGCAAAGGAAATAAAGAGCAGTTTTAGGGAAAAATATTAAAGTGCAAAATTTTTATTGCTAACTTAAAAAAAAGATTGTATATTTGCACTCTCAAATCACGTTTGAGAAAAATAGTTCGGGGTGTGGCGCAGTTGGCTAGCGTACTTGCATGGGGTGCAAGGGGTCGGAAGTTCGAGTCTTCTCACCCCGACGAAATAAAGAGGTTCTGTGAAAACAGAACCTCTTTTACATCTAAAAATATATTTTATGGAGTTTTATGTTTACATCTTAGAATCAGAGTTGGATAGCAGTTTATATATTGGTCATACAAATAATATAGAACGCCGTTTGGAGGAACATAACGAAGGTATAAGCAGATATACAAAGTCCAAACGACCGTGGAAACTTATTTATAAAGAAGCTTTTTATACCCGTGGAGAAGCTATGCGATTTGAGAAGAAATTGAAATCATGGCGTAATAGAGAATATATTTTTGAATATATCAAAAATAAAGGCGCAGTTGACTAGTCCCGATTGCATCGGGACATGGGGTGCAAGGGGTCGGAAGTT
>LSQX01005332.1_pt1 | contig 22892 bp, 20 predicted proteins | sample 654561 | NCBI WGS metagenome assembly LSQX01 (sample SAMN04489861, study PRJNA283612) | anaerobic digester metagenome | isolation source: 4 biogas reactors fed with cattle manure at either 37C or 55C with and... | place: Denmark: Kongens Lyngby | collected 2014
CTGACCAACTGAGCTACATCGGCAATTTAAAGAACACACCATCAGGGCATAAATCACCCTTAAAAAACGGTGTGCAAATGTATGCAATTAAATTTTATTTATCAAAATAAATCAAACTATTTTAAAGAATGGAATACCTATACTCCCCTCTTCTTTTGCTTGTGTTTGGTAATCTGTTTTTTCAGGGCATTTACCGCCCCGTCTGTAGCCTCTTCAAATGTTTTACTTTGCTTTTTGGCAAATAAAGGTCCACCCGAAATATTCAGTTTGATTTCGCTAATTTTATTTTCCTTTGTCTGATCCTTGTCAAGTCTCAGATAAACTTCAGCATTCACAATATCTTCCCCGTACTGAGTCAGCTTTCCCAGCTTATGATTAACAAAATCCAATAATTTTTTGTCGGCATCAAACCGTACTGAATGAATCTGAACGTTCATAGTAGCACCTCCTGTTTTAATAGATTAAATATTAAGCTCTTGGATGAGCCTGTCTGTATATTTTCCTGAGTTTTCCAAATGTGTTGTGTGTATATACCTGTGTGGCTGAAAGATTGGAATGTCCAAGGAATTCCTTTATGGCATTAAGACCGGCGCCCCGGTTAAGCATGTGTGTGGCAAAAGTATGCCTTAATACATGAGGACTTTTCTTTTCACTTGTGGTAACCATATTCAGATAATCCCTGACTATATTATAAACGCTTTTGTCATATAGTTTGTTTCCCTTTTCTGTCAGGAACAGGTGATTTTCGTTCTGTTTGCAGCTGACCTCACTGCGCATGCCGAGGTATTCCCTTAGTCTTCTGGTAAATGGTATTGTAAGGGGAATAATCCTCTGTTTATTTCTTTTTCCCGTGACCCTGATGGTTGAATTATGAAAATCAATATCGCCTGTCTTCAGGCCTATCAGTTCCGCCCTGCGGATCCCGGTAAGATAAATCATTTCAATGATGGTCCGGTTTCTCAGCCCGGTAAAATCATCACTGAAATAATCACTGTCGAGCAGATTGTCCATAGCTTCCTCAGCTATGAAGACTGGCAGGTTCTTCTTTCGTTTCGGAAGCACAATACCGTCCACGGGATTACTCTTGACCAGTTCTTCCCTTTGCAGCCACCTGAAAAAAACCCTCAGGCATGAAATCTTTCTGTGAATGCTTGAAGGATTCATTCCGGTTTCCATCATGCTCACAATCCATCCGCGTATATTATGGGAAGTTATCTCAGAGAAATCAAAACCGAAAACAGAATCAGAACCAGAAACAGAATCAGAACCGGTACCAGAATCAAAACCGGAAACGGAATCGGAAACGGAATCGGAATCAGAATCAAAGCCGGAACCAGGTGATATATCTGTCAGATATGCCTCAAACTGGTTGAGATCATTTTTGTATGATCTGATCGTATGCGGTGAATACCGCTTTTCAAATCGCAGGTATTGCAGGAAGGATTCCTTATGATCCATAAAGGAACCTTATATTCGGTGTAAAGCAAAAAACTATTCTGAAGCGGAAAGGAAATCAGTCTTCACTTTCCTGCATCTTCTGAACGTATTTAGCCTTCTTCATTTGTTCCCTTTTGCGGACTGAAGGCTTAATAAATGCCTGACGGGATCTCAATTCACGTATAACACCCGTCCTTTCAAACTTCCGTTTGAACTTCTTCAAAGCTCTCTCTATATTTTCGCCTTCTTTTACTGGTACAATGATCATAAGATATTCTGTTTTAAACGAGGCGCAAATTTATAAAATTGAATCATTCTTTTCAAAACATTTATGGAGATAATTTGTTCATATAACGTAATTTCATAATACACAGATATTTACCTGATTAATATTCTTCATTGACTCATAGATACTAAAGATAAGTTTAATTTTCCCTAAATCAAAGCCGGCAAACGTTAAAGTTTACTTAAAAAAGTATTGCTCCGGGCCTTCCGGAATTCTCCCGGGCCGCGGCGTACCGGGCGGTCGGCGGCGTACCGGGGGCCCTGCTTTCGGTCGTTTCAGGATTGCGGGACTGGTCGGGGGGATTGCGGCGTGCCAGGGAACAGACCGGGCGGGTTGCAGCAGAACGACGTGCCACGGGACTGGCCGGGTGGATTGCGACGTGCCAGGGGACAGACCGGGTGGGCTACGGCGAGCCACCAGACAAATTTTTACAACAATAATATTAATCACTGAAATCCAGATACCATTTCACCCTGTCGGCCTTCTCACTGCTGAGTATTTTATTTTCAACCAGTTCCCCGCAGCTTTCTATTTTACCCTGCAGTTCCCGGTATTTCAGAATTGCACTCACATCATATCTTTCAAAATACGGAAAGCGCAATAACTCCCTGTAGTCCGCCCTGTTCACCATTATTTTCCTTACATCCTCCCTGTCGGCCTTCAGCCTGGCTGAAATGCGGTTATAGGTTTCTTCAGGCAGGCCATAGACCTCCCTTAGCTGACTTACCTCTGCGTATCCGCCAAGGAGATTCCGGTATTTGATGATCCGGGCTGACAGTACGGGGCCAATTCCCGGCAAGACCATAAGTGCTGTTGAATCACATTTGTTAAGATCTATTACAGTTACGCTACGGGCAGGTCCGTACTGCCGCACCTTATTATCCTGAACAAAAACCCTGATGCTGCTGTCTGCAGCCAGATCCTCCTCCAGGGCTGTCAGTTCAAGTTTCATTCTGACACCGGGAACCATGAACCTGATCCCGGCCATCGAAACAATAAACAGCAGAAGAATAAAGGTTGATCTTCTTTCTCGACGGGTATATCCGAACCAGTCTTTAAAAGCTTCAAGTGAAAAACGAGCCATAAAATGCAGTAAGACTTGCTGCAATTTATGAATATTCCATAAAAAATAAAAGGATGTAATGAATTATCCGGCTCTTTCCTGAAGTAAGTTTTTCCTCAGCTGTAATCCGTGAATCCGAAAACTGGCAACGGAAAGAAAATAAGTACTCACGGAACCAGGGACCGGAAATTGCTTCAGTAAAAACCGGCTGAAAAATCGTGTTTATCAGAAGGGATACCCGATCCCGAGAACAAAAGTAAAAATTCTGCCACCCTCTGTTTTGTCTGAATAATCCTTCCAGTTGCTGATCCATTTTGAACCGGCGGGCAGTGAAGGATCCCGCAGTTTCACGCCGGCATCAGCCCTTATAAGCACAAAGTCAAGATTGAATCTCATTCCGATCCCTGTTCCCACAGCCATATCCCTGATCACATTCCTGAAATGAAACTGTGCCCCTTCTATGGAGTTATCCTTGTATGACCATATATTTCCTGCATCCAGGAAGAGAGCACTTTCGAGTATCCAGAACAGTTTGAAACGGTATTCAATATTTGCCTCCAGCTTGATATCGGCTGTCTGGTTAAGGAAGCTGCTGCGGTCGGGCACATGGGAACCAGGACCAAGCGTTCTTACCTGCCATGCCCTGATACCATTGGCTCCTCCTCCGAAATACTGTTTTTCAAAAGGAATTGCCTGCGAGTTTCCGTATGGAATTCCGGCACCAACAAATCCCCTGTACACAATTGAACTTACATCATTTATTATCAGATTATATCTCAGGTCCAGGTCTGCCCTGAAATATTGGGCGAAAGGACGGCCGAAAACATTATGGTTTCCGTTCATCTTTTCCTTTCCGGCCAGGGTATTGATAAATTCCAGAAGATTGCCCGAGGTTTCTGCATTAAGCCTGAAAAACCAGAAATCCCTTGACCGCTTTATGGTCTGATTACTGAATATAAGCGAATAACCGCTTCCCAGTATGGTGACATCCCTGTAACTGTAGGCCAGGTATGATGATGATTCTATTCTTTCCCTGAATGCAGGATCGATGGTATCGAGCATTACTATATTCAGCTGAAGGGGATTTACTATATGCGTTGTATAGGGATTGCTGTTCCAGTTGTAGCCGAAGGTGGCATTTGCCATTTTCCTCGTATAGAAAGGCATCTTCTGATAATTGTATGCCGCCAGAAGAGTAGTGGTAGGATTATATTTCTTGATAAATCCTTCAGTTTTGATAAAAGGAAGAATAAATTTCGGAAATCTAAGACTCGTCTCAACTCCGTATTCTATGGAATGCATGATGGTATCCTGTGACAGGGTTTCATAGGCCCCTTTCAGTTTCAGATTAAACAGCTCAGCGCCCCTGAAAAGATTTTTATTCTGATATACAAGATTCAGTGCTCCCCCGAGTCCGTCGGAATGGGTCCCTTCAAGTTCCACCCTGTAGGATTGCTGACTGAGAAGTGTCAGCTGTATGTTACAGTCAAGCCTGAGCTCATCTTCCGGACCGTAAGGGCTTCCGGGAAGCTCGGTATAAAATATGTTTACAAGGCGGTATGTTTTCAGACCCAGCAAATGAGACTGGGTCTGCTCCGTGTTTGTCTGACTGAACATTGAACCGGGATTCAGGTACAATGACTGAATAAGCAGATCATACTTGATGTCCGGCTTTTTACCGGAGGAAATAAAATAGTAGCCTCCGTATTCGGTTGTATCCAGACTTCTGATATAGGCTTCGCCCCTCTCAAGGGCATCCCTGGGAACAAAATCGGGATATATATACACGTTTCTTATGCGGTACAGGGAATGGGGAAACACTGAAGTCATGTTATTTTCATCCACACTGGAAAATTGCCTGATACCATAATATATATCGACCTGCCTGTTGCCAATGGTACTGTCAACCCTGAAATAAATATGTTCCCTCGAAAATCCGTAAAAACCCCTGTCCTTTATATATTTTTCAAATCTCAGCTGCTCCTCCTGAAGAACATCAACATCGTAACGTTCATTCCTTACTATCAAACAGTTCAATGAGTCAAAATAAAACCAGTTTCCTATCAGTGAATCTTCAAATTCATAATGGAGATTACGTATCCTGTAGGGTGATCTGAGAGCAACATTATAAAATACTTCGGATTTTTGTTTTTCTGTCCTTACGGTATCACTTACGGTTGCATCAAAATAACCTTTTGACGCCACATAGCTCTGTATCTGCTCAACAGATTTTTCTGTCAGATAAGGATCATAGATGACCGGCTCCTCACCTATTTTCCTGAGCCACGAGTGAGGCCATCCTTCCTTTCTTACATTGGAAAGGTTGTACAGTCCCAGATGAAAGCGCATACCGAATATCTTCTTGTTGGGTTTCTGCTTGATATATGGCTCGAGGGCTTTCCTGTTCATGCCCTCCCTGTTTATTGAAATATGATTTTTATCCAGCAGGCTTGCATCCTGCGGAACATATCTGGTGGGATGACAGGAAGAGAGCAGCAGGAAGGCCGCCAAAACAGACAGCATTATTCCCGCCGTATATGTATTTTTATTTGATGTATTTTTTTTCAAATTTTGTATCATGCATAAGTGAACAAATATATCAATAATAATATTTACGGAATCGTCCTGGCGAAAATGTAAGCGGGAGAACCTGCTGAATATTATTACATAAAAAGCTATCCTGAGGTGTTGAGCAAAAAAAAGATCAGTTTCATTGTATCTCTTCAGAAAAAAAAGGCAAGGGAAGAGCACAGACTTTTTATAATAGAAGGTGATAAACTTGTAAGGGAATTCCTTTCTGCAGGACAAAACGTGAAAACACTTGTAGCCAAACCCGGCTTTGTGAATTCACTCCCTCCCGCGCAAAAGCAGGAAATTGATGAAATCATTCCGTGCAGCTATGAAGAGCTGAAAAGAATTTCTTCCATGAAGACCCCGCACAATGCACTGGCAGTTGTGGAAATGCCGGAAATGAAGACAGATCCTGAAGCCCCCGGGCAAAAACTCAGCGTTGCACTTGACTTCATACAGGATCCCGGTAATCTCGGTACGATAGTGAGGGCAGCAGCCTGGTTCGGGATCAGAAACATATACTGTTCGGAAAACTGCGTGGACATATTCAATCCCAAAGCGATACAGGCAAGCATGGGAGCAATTCTCCATGTAAGGGTTGCCTATACCGATCTGCATTCACTTTTCCGTAATGCCCTGAGGGATGGAATAAAAATTTACGGGGCAACCCTCGACGGTAATTCAATATATTCCGTAAAACTTGAAAACAGGGGTATCATTTTCTTCGGAAATGAATCAAGGGGCATATCAGATGAACTGTCTTCATATATTACCGATAAAATAATGATCCCCTCCACAGGCAGACCCGCTCCGGGAATAGATTCCCTGAATGTCGGAATGGCTGCATCCGTTATTTTCTCGGAATTTACCAGGAATATATCAAACAGAGAATAAATAAAAGGAAAGTAGTTCCGGAAAAGCTATCAATGCGGAATGTTCCCCGCATAAGCAATACGAATGGCCCACGCCGGAACTATGTTAACGATCCCGACCGAAGCAATGCGAACAGCCCCCGGCAATAACAAAGTGAACGGCCCACGGCAATAACAATACGAGCGGCCCACGGCCGGAACTATGTTAACGATCCCCCGCCGGAACAATGCGAACTGTCTCTAAATTGATTATTCGAAATGAAAGGCAAGTATCCAGATCTGCGACCTCATTTTTTCTATTGCATTTCTGAATTCCGGATGCCGTGCTTCACCCTCCCTGGCTATTACATCAGTAAGTCCGTTTGACATTTTGAGTTCAACCGAAAGCTTGAAATAGCGAAGATAGAAATCCAGTCCAGCGCCTGTTTCAATATAAAGATCGGGCTTTTTCAGTCTGATATACACGGGTTTTTCTTCATCGAATTCCTTTCTGGCGGCAAGATCATAACGGAAATTTACACCCGCTGCAACATAGGGTCTCACATTGTTCAGCCTTTCCCCCTTGTATTTCAGAAGAAGCGGAAATTCAAGATAGGACGACTCAAGCCTCTGTCTCACATCATAAAGCTTCGGATCACCCTCTTTTTCTCCGGGGATTTTATAATACCTTACACTTCTTTGTCCGAAGGAAACGCCCGGCAGGAATCTTAAATCCCAGTATCTTCCGGTTCTGAGATCAGTGACAATCTGAATGTTTATTCCGGGATTAAGGCGGCTTACCTCAGGATAAACCGAATCCTGTTTCAGAAACTCCTGTGAAGGCGTTATTCTGAAATCCATAGTATTGAAACCTATGCTGAAACCAAAATGAAGCAGTTTTTCATCATACCATGATTCATTTTTGGGCTTCTGCCTCTGAGCCGTTGAAACTATGCTGATCAACAGGAAAGCCAGGATAAAAATATTTTTCAGATTCCCTTTTTTCAAACCGGATTGATTATTAGAATTCTCAAGATAATAAACTGCAACAAGCAAAAAATATTGTACTTAAAACTTTAGTCCGGTATAAATACTTGCAATCCCCCCGCTAAGTTTTTCCTGTTTTACAGATCTGAATCCGGCCTTTTCCATCAGGTCAATGAACTGTTCCGCGACAGGAAATTCCATAACCGACCCGGGAAGATATGTGTAAGCAAAGTCATTCCTGGAAAACAGCCTGCCAATAAGCGGAAGGATCCTCAGGAAATAGAAACGGTACAGCTGCCTGAAAGGAACGCCCGATGGCATTGAAAACTCCAGCACCATCACGGCTCCCTTCTTCCTGAGCACCCTGTACATTTCCGAAAGGCCCCTGAGGGGATCTGAAAAATTTCTTACTCCGAAAGCCACCATTACAACATCAAACACCTCATCATCAAACTCCATTTCCTGTGAATCACCCAGAAGCATATCTATCCTGTCATGCAGTGAAAGCCTTTTTATCTTATCCCTTCCTTCCTGAAGCATCTTTTCAGAAATATCAATCCCGGTAATATGAACAGGATCCATTCTCATTGCAGCAATGGCAAGATCGCCTGTGCCGCTTGCCACATCGAGAATTCTACCAGGATCTGAACATATCCGGGAAATGGCTTTTACTGCCCTTTTTCTCCAGATCCTGTCTATCCCGAACGAAAGAAGGTGATTGATAAAATCATAACGGAAAGCGATTGAATCAAACATTTCCTTTATTTCATGATCCCTTTCACCGATCCGGAGTGTCTTCATATTATTCAATGAGTAATAAAAGGCAAAGATTCAAATTATTTCTATTTTTACAGGAACAAAAATAACCAAAACCCATGGACAGGATTATAATGATTACAGGTGCCACGGCCGGATTCGGCAGGGCAATAGCAAAAAAGTTTGCCGCGAACGGATATAATATTATAATCACCGGCAGAAGAAAAGAGCGACTGGATGAAGTGATCAAAGAAGTATCAGGATACAATACCGATATTCTGACTCTTAATTTTGATGTAAGAAAAAGATATGAAGCTGAAGCTGCTATCGAGGGCATGCCCGATAAATGGAAAAACATTGATATCCTTGTAAACAATGCAGGCCTGGCAGTCGGGATGTCACATATTCATGATGCCAATGTCGACGACTGGGACAGAATGATTGATACCAATGTCAAGGGCCTTCTCTATGTCACCAGGGCAGTGACCCCTTTTATGGTTGCTAGGGGCAGTGGTCATGTCTTCAATATTTCATCAATAGCAGGTACCGACATCTATGAATACGGCAATGTCTACTGCGCCACAAAAAGTGCTGTCAACACACTTTCCAGGGCAATGAGAATAGATCTTGTCAAACACAATATTAAAGTTACAAACATTGCCCCGGGCATGGCAGAGACCGAATTTTCACTTGTCCGCTTCAAGGGTGACAAGGCAAGAGCCAGATCGGTTTATGAAGGAGTTGATGCCCTTACAGCGGATGATATTGCCGAAGTGATCTATTGCTGCACAACACTCCCCGGACATGTCTGCATCAATGATCTCACCATCACTCCTGTACAACAGGCCGCAGTCGGTCATGTTGCAAGAAGACAGGAATAAACTGTGATATCCTGATATAAATCCCCTAAGCATGAAAAGAACCGCATTACTTTTGTTTTATGTGTCATTACTGTTTTCTGCAGGCAGCCTGACTCTTGAAGGAATAAATGTAAAAGACACAAGAATGATTTCCCAGCCGGCCATAAGTGAAAAAAATATTGCTTTCATCTATGCCGAAGATCTCTGGATAGCCGGATCAGACGGGTCAAATCCCCGGAGACTGACCGTGGATGAGGGAGTGGAATCCGATCCGTATTTCTCACCCGATGGCAGTCTGATTGCTTTCAGTGCCCAGTACGACGGTAATACCGATGTATATATCATCCCAGCGGAGGGCGGTGTTCCGGAAAGACTGACCTGGCACCCGGGGAATGACATGGTAAGAGGATTCACGCCTGACGGACGGAATATATTATTTACTTCACCGCGTTTTTCCTTCACCGGAGCCCATGTTCAGTTTTTCACTATTCCCGTCACGGGAGGCTACCCTGAAAAGCTGGAAATACCGGCCGGATATTCCGCTTCTTATTCACCTGACGGCAAATTTTTTGCTTACACCCCTGTCTCACCGGCATACCAGCAATGGAAAAATTACCGGGGAGGCAGAAACTCAAAAATATGGATCTATTCATTTTCCGACCATTCCGTGGAAAAAATCCCCCAGCCGGAAGGCGGATGCAATGATGCTGATCCTATGTGGATAGGAAACACTGTCTATTTTCTCAGCGACAGGAACGGGGAATTCAATTTGTTTTCATATGATTTCGCAGAAAAGAAGGTCAGATCCCTTACTTCATTTAACGATTTCCCCATTCTGAAAGCAACAGCAGGAAACGACAAAATAATATTCGAACAGGCAGGATACATCCATAAATTTGATCCGGCAAGCGGAAGCCCGGAACGTCTTAAAATCGGGATAGCAGCGGATCTTCAGGAACTTCGTCCCAGATATGTTCAGGCTGGTTCATATATCAGAAGCATAGGCATTTCACCCACAGGTGCAAGGGCAGTGTTTGGATACAGGGGAGATGTCATCACCCTTCCTGCTGAAAAAGGCGATCCCAGAAACATTACTTCAACACCCGGCGTACATGAAAAATATCCCTCATGGTCGCCCGACGGAAAATCCATTGCGTATTTCTCTGATGCCTCGGGGGAATATGAACTTCATATCATTTCCCAGGACGGCAGGGGCTCTCCGAAAATCATCAAACCCCGGGGATCCGGCTTTTATGCCTTCCCGTCATGGTCACCCGACAGTAAAAAGATCTGCTACACGGACAACAGTAAAAGTCTTTATATTGCCGACATCGCTACGGGAAATATCAGAAAAATTGATTCGGATGACCTCAATTCGCCCGGAGCATTCAGAAAAATAATCAATGACTGGTCTTCTGATTCAAAATGGATTTCCTACACAAAGGTTACCAACACCTATTTCAAGGTCGTTTACCTGTATTCGGTGGACCAGCAGAAATCATTTCCGGTATCCGACGGTATGAGTGATGCATCGGAACCCGTCTTCGATCCGGCAGGAAAATACCTCTATTTTCTTGCATCCACCGATGCGGGACCGGTTGTCAACTGGTTCGATCTTTCAAATCAGGATATGAGAATGACTTCATCCATATATCTTGTAACACTGCAGAAAGACACGCTTTCTCCTTTTATGAAGGAAAGCGATGAAGAGCCTGCCGCGGCAAAGGAAACGGAAGAAGCAGAACCCGGAAAGACCGGCGGAAAAAGGAAAAGGGATACGGAAATCACTTCCTCTTCCGGAACAGCAGCGTCAACACTGAAAATCGACATTGAAGGAATAGGGAAAAGGATAGTAAGCATACCCCTTAGTGCAGGCAATTACTCAAATCTGAGCGCAGGCGAAAGCGGGGAAATATATTATATAGCCAGACCTGAGGGCAGGTTTTCTCCCGGCACGCTCCGTAAATATGACCTGAAAGAGCGGAAAGACAGTGAAGTAATGGAAGCCGATAATTTTATAATATCTGCCGACAGAAAAAAGATGCTTTACACCAGGGGTCAGGTCACAGGAATTACATCAGCCGGAAAAAGACCCGAGGCCGGAAAAGGCATCCTGAACACCGGAAGCATGTCGGTCAAAACAGATCCTGCCTCGGAATGGCCACAGATTTTTAATGAAGCCTGGCGTATAAACCGTGATTATTTCTATGATCCCGGAATGCATGGAGCCGACTGGGATGCGATGAAAATAAAGTATTCACAGTTTCTTCCTGAGCTCAGCTGCCGCAGTGACCTCAACAGGGTGATCCAGTGGATGTGCAGCGAGCTGGCCGTAGGTCATCACCGTGTCGGGGGCGGCGACAGGCCCGGTAATCCGGAAAGAATAGGGGTGGGACTTCTTGGAGCGGATTTCAGTATTTCAAACAACAGATACCGGCTGGAAAAAATCTATGGCGGACTGAACTGGAATCCTGATCTTAAATCACCTCTTACCGAACCCGGTCTCAACGTCAGACAGGGAGATTATATTCTGGCTGTCAATGGAAAAGATCTTACGGCTGACCAGAATATTTTCAGCTTTTTCGAAAATACCGACGGGAAAATAACTGAGCTGACCATTGCCGGCGGACCCGGGTACTCAGGATCAAGAATAATCAAGGTTGTGCCTGTGGGAAATGAGGCAGCTCTGCGAAACCGTGACTGGGTTGAGGGAAATCTCAGGAAAGTGACCGAGGCCGGAAATGGCAGGATCGCCTATGTGTATGTTCCCAACACTTCATCAGCAGGACATGAATATTTCAAAAGATATTTCTTCCCGCAGGCCGACAGACAGGCTTTAATCATTGATGAAAGATTCAATGGCGGCGGACTCCTGGCCGATTATTACATAGATATTCTCATGCGTCCCCTTCAGTCATACTGGAACATGCGTTACGGCAATGACCTGAAATCACCAAACGCTTCGATACAGGGTCCGAAAGTCATGATAATAAATGAATCTGCCGGATCAGGCGGCGACATGCTACCCTGGATGTTCAGGAAATTCAATGTCGGAACACTGGTGGGAACTCGTACCTGGGGAGGACTGGTAGGAACCCTGGGATTTCCGGAACTTATGGACGGAGGATCTGTTACTGCTCCCAATCTGGCGATCTGGACCGAAGACGGCTTTATAGTTGAAAATGTCGGGGTGCCGCCGGATGTTGAAGTGGAACAACTGCCTTCAGAAATTATTCAGGGCAAGGATCCGCAGCTTGACAAGGCGATAGAGATCATTCTTAAGGAACTTGAAAAGAATCCGCAGGAAAAACCGGTACGGCCGGCTTATCCGGTGAGAGTAAGGAAATAATATTTCTTGTATGTATAGCCACGACTACCTGTTTAATTTTACGAAGAGTGTTTTCATGAAGATGGGACATAGTGAAGAACACTCGGAATCAATTGCTGCCGTGTTCATTGCCGCAGAACTTCGCGGTCATCCTTCTCACGGAATGATAAGGATCAGGGAATATTACGAATTATGGAAAGCAGGCAGACTGAATGTCACACCTGTCGTCAGGATAGTTCACGAATCGCCGGGCACAGCCGTGGTGGATGGTGACAACGGCGCGGGAATGCTGGCAGCTGAAAAATCCATGAAAACTGCAATTGAAAAGGCAAGGACTGCCGGAACAGGATGGGTTGCAACCCGCAATTCCAACCATTTCGGCATTGCGGGTTATTATGCGATGATGGCCCTTGAGGAGGATATGGCCGGGATATGCCTTACCAATGCCAATCCCCTTGTTGCCCCCACATTCTCGGTCAGCAGGATGATGGGTACCAATCCCATTGCCGTTGCGGTTCCTGCTCTTCACCAGCCGCCTTTTGTTGCAGATTTTGCAACAACACCCATAGCCAGGGGAAAGCTTGCCGTAGCTGAGAAAAAAGGTGAAAAAGTGGCTTTCGGATTTGTTCAGGACAAAACGGGCAGGCCTTCTGACGATCCCACAATACTGAAGGCAGGCGGATCGATGCTGACCCTCGGCGGCGACCGGCTGCACGGGAGTCACAAGGGTTACTGCCTGTCAGCCATAGTTGACATATTCTCTGCCCTTTTCAGCGGAGCCGGCTTCGGGCCATTCGTGCCTCCGAGCGTGGCCTACCTGCCTGTACCCGAAGGAAGGACGGGTGAAGGTACCGGCCATTTCTTCGGCGCTGTCAGGATAGATGCCTTCCGGCCCGCCGCTGAGTTCAAGGCAGCCATGGATGAATGGATTGAAACGTTTCGTTCTTCAAAACCCGCTGAAGGACAGGAACGGGTACTCATTCCCGGTGACCCCGAAAGGGAAACGGAGAAAAGGCTGAGAAAAGAAGGAATTACACTTGTCCCTGCCATCAGGAAAGATCTTCTTTCCATTGCCGGGGAACTTGATATAGCTTTCGGGAACTGATCCTGTCAGGCGTACTGAAACTCCCACTCCGGATAATTAACACACTGCCTTCCACTGCATCTCAGTGATTCATAAATCCCTGGTCCTGCAACACTTTAATCAGTACATTTGAAAAGTACACATTATCGTCTTTTTTATATCTGACATCCGTGAACACCTGTGCTAATGTGGATTTATTGTTTTCTTGAATAAAAATACGGGAATCCTCCCTCTCTTCCTTTTCCCGGTAAAAAGCTTTTATGTCCTGCTCCGAATAATCATGATACACCTCACTGTGTATGACTGATTCCAGAGGCAGCCTGTCAACCTGTTCGGGATCTTCATCCGGCCATCCCAGGGTTATTGCTGTAACAGGGACAACTCCCGGGGGCAGTTCAAGCACTTCAATAATTTTGTCAGCCATATAGGTTGTGGTTCCAAGATAGCAAATACCTAGACCTTCAGATTCGGCGGCAACGCAAACTGTCTGGGCAACAAGAAGTGCATCGGCTGCAGCAGTAAAAAAAGAAAGAAAATTATCATATCCGGGTACGGCGTCGTTCTGGCGGCACCATTTATTGAATCTGTTGAAATCGGCACAGAAAGTCAGTAGAACAGGTGCTTCAGTAACCATTTCCTGGTTGAAATGCAAAGGCAGGAGAGATTTTTTCATATCTTCATCCCTGGTGATAATTATGCTGTAAACCTGCATATTACCGGTAGTTGACGCCCTGCAGCCCTTTTCCAGAATATCATGAAGAAGATTGTCGTCAAGCGGCCTTGATGAATATTTACGAATACTTTTTCTCTGAAGCAGAATATCTGATATGGATTTCATTTATTAAATTTTAAAGATTCACCACAAAGAAAACAAATTCTTAAGAATGCCTGCAGTTCCTTGAACAGGATTTTCTTATATTAGCGTAAACCAAATGATAAGCCTGATGAAACCCGGACATACTGTTTCCCGCATCCTTTATCCTGAGTTTCCGCCACATACATATCCGGAAGCGGATAAGCAACGGGCCACGCAGCAGCAGCGGAATCAGCAGCAGCAACGGCAACGTCAACAGCAAAAGCGGGATCAGTATCAGCAACATCAGCAGCGGCAGCATCAGCACCGACGGCAAGGTCAACAGCAGAACCAATATCAGCATCAGCGGGATCAGCAACAGCAACACCGACGGCAACGTCAACAGCAGAAGCGGGATCAGTATCAGCAACATCAGCAGCAACATCAGCAGAAGCGGGATCAGCAACAGCATCAGCAGCAACACCATAAAATCCATATAAAATATTAATACTATGAGCAGACCGGTAACTTTATTCACGGGCCAGTGGACAGACCTTCCCCTGGAAAAGGTATGCGAGAAAGCCAGCTCATTCGGTTATGACGGACTGGAACTGGCATGCTGGGGAGATCATTTTGAGGTAAACAAGGCAGATGATGCCTATTGCAGTGCAAAACGCAAGCTTCTCGAAAAACATGGCCTTAAGCTTTTTTCCATATCAAACCATCTTGTTGGTCAGGCAGTGGCTGACAGGATTGATGAACGTCATAAAAATATTCTCCCGGATTATGTCTGGGGAGACGGTGAGCAGGACGGTGTAAGGAAGCGTGCAGCCGGAGAGATGATCAAAACGGCTGAAGCTGCAAAACGCCTTGGAGTAAACGTTGTCAACGGCTTTACGGGAAGTCCCGTGTGGCACCTGGCATATTCCTTCCCTCCCAATATCCCGGAGATGATTGAAAATGGTTTCAGGGAATTTGCAGAACTCTGGAAACCGGTTCTGGATGCATACCAGGAACTTGGTATTCGTTTTGCCCTTGAGGTACATCCGACGGAGATAGCATTTGATATTGCATCGGCCAGGAAAGCCCTGGCAGCCCTGAATGATCATCCTGCCTTTGGCTTCAACTATGACCCCTCCCATTTCGGCTACCAGGGAGTTGATTATGTCGGATTCATTTATGCTTTCAGTGAAAGGATCTTTCATGTCCACATGAAGGATGTAGCATGGTCAGACATACCCTGCGAAGCGGGTATTTTCGGCGGACATACCGAATTTGGCACCAGGGGCCGTTACTGGGATTTCAGGAGTCCGGGCCGCGGCAATATAGATTTCGAGGAGATTATCAGGGCCCTGAACAGGATAGGCTACGATGGTCCTCTGTCAATCGAATGGGAAGACAGCGGAATGGACCGTGAGTTCGGAGCAAGAGAAGCATGCGAATTTGTCAGGGCTATTGATTTTCCTCCTTCGGATATAGCTTTTGATTCAGCTTTTGAAAAATAGATTAAAAATTGTGAAATGATGAAAAAAATCAAAATGGGTATGATAGGCGGCGGTACCGGTGCATTTATAGGAGATGCTCACCGCCGGGCTGCAAGAATCTGCAACGATTATGAACTCGTCGGAGGTGTTTTCAGCAGCAATCCTGAAAGGAACAGGGAATCAGCAGCAAAAGAAGGAATAGAGCCCGGACGCTGCTATGACAGCGTTGATGCCATGATAGCGGGTGAGCTGGCAAGACCTGAGGACGAAAGGATCAGGATCGTTTCAATAGTAACACCGAACCTGCTTCACTATCCGCAGGCAAAAGCATTCCTTTCCAATGGTTTTCACCTGGTTTGTGAAAAACCCATGACCATGACCGTGGAAGAAGCCGTTGAACTGGAACAGCTTGTTGAGAAAACCGGACTCACTTTTGCACTTGCCCATACCTATACCGGGTATCCCATGGTGAGACAGATGAGGGAACTGATTGCAAAAGGCATACTGGGAACCATTCAGAGGATAGATGCCCAGTATTACCAGGGATGGATCAATGCCATTATTCACGGTGCGGAAAGCAGAATAACCGGTGTATGGAGACTTGATCCGAAAAATGCCGGTGTTAGCAGCTGTATGGGGGATATCGGTGTTCATGCATTCAACCTGATAGAATATACTACAGGACTGGAAATAAAAGAAGTATTGTCTGATCTGAATCCGGTGAAGGAAGATATAGAACTTGATCTCGACGGAACCGTACTTCTTCGCTTCAACAACAAGCTGAAGGGAGTTATTCGTGCAAGCCAGGTTTGCGGCGGACTGGAAAATGATATTGTAATTTCTGTTTACGGGTCAAAGGCCAGTCTGAGGTGGGAACAGGAAAATCCAAACTATCTGTACATGTTCAGTGACACCGAACCGGTAAGAGTATATAAGCCCGCACATGCCTACAATGAAAAGATGGCGGAGGAAGGTCATACAATGCCTGCCGGGCACCCCGAAGGAATTTATGATGCTCTTGCAAACATATACAGGGGTGCGGCAAAGTCAATCCGCGGTGAAGAATTCACTCCCGGTGAATTCCCTACAGTATACGAAGGAGTGAGAGGCATGAAATTTATTCATGCAGTTGTCAGTTCCAACGCAAAGGGTAATATCTGGACGGAGATATAAACAGCTTATTTCTTCTTTCTCAGAAGGAAGTATACAACAGCTCCTGCAACAACCACTGCGCCTGCAATTATACCAATTACAGCACCACTCCCCTTTTCCCCGACCGGACTTGAAAAATCCTCATCTTCAATATCATAATAAGTGGTGGGTGTCGCATCAGTGTCAATGTTGACAGTATCCTTCTGTGGCTGGGGCTGAGCCTGCGAAAATGCCGGAGTCAGACTGCCAATCAAAAAAAATGTAGCAAGTGAAAGTGTTAATAATATTCTTTTCATAACAGATATAATTTAAATTATTTAATTGTTTCAGCCATTTCATAGTATCTTTTTGCTCTTTCAGGATTTTCTTCCATGTAAGTATCTGCCAGGGCAATAATTGCAGGCCTGTACCGGGGATTTAAACGCAGACAGTCCCGTAAAAGCTTTCTGGCCTGCGGCTTGTCGTCCCTGCCTGAATACAATTCCGCCATTTCAACATAGGCCTGGAAATATTTCCTGTTATAGTCTATCAGCCTTTCATAATATGTAATGGCCTCATCAGCATTTTGGCGGAACTTTGCGATATTCCCAAGGTACATCAGTATCGGCTCGCAGAAAGGATTGATTTCCAAACCACTTTTCAATACCGAATCTGCCCTTTCGAAGTATCCCTCATCATACAAAGCTCTTGCAAAATTATAAAAAATCATTTCATCTCCATCACAGTATTTCAGGGCAGTTTCATAATGACGGACTGCATCTGCCGGACGATCCTCCTCCAAAGCCCTGTATCCGTAAAAGGCATCCTTGTTTTTCCGCTCAACAACAATGCCAATCGGAACACCATCGGCATATATTGTATGCAATACATCAGGGGGCGGCCAAATACCATTTTTCAGCTGAAAGGGGTGGATATAGCGGTTGGTTATTATTGCATAATCCCAGTCATACCGGCTTCTTTCCTCATGTCTGAAATAAAAGGTTTTTATTCCCGGATGTTTACGGAACTGCCATTTTACGGGATATGTTGCCCCTACAAGCGCTGAATCAATACCTTTTTCATTCAGATAGGAAATAAGCCATTCGGAGGCTTCCGTCTGGCTCACAAAGTAATAATCCGTTTCATAGTTACCGTATGCACCTTTCAGTCCGCCCGTAAACTGATTGAAATATATGTATTCATAGGGATGATTCCTTATCATATATGCAAGCGGATGAATACTCATCAGTATAATCAGTGCTGTGATCATCCATCCGGAATATTTACCCGGAATTGCTTCATAAAGATAATTCAGTCCGGAAGCGGCTATCAGTACCAGTGGTGGATAAAGAAAAAGAAACTGTCTCCATGAACTGTACACATTCGATTGTTTGACTATCACGAAAAACAGCGGAAACAGGATGGTGAAAACAATTATAAGGTAAAGAGGGAGTTTACCTGACCTGCCTGCCCGTCCGGCAAAAACCAGGAAGAAAACTGTTCCTGCCAGTACAATCACGGGGATTGTAATAAGCATTGATTTGGGGATGAAATACCAGGGCATAAAGTCGGACCATTCATTGCTTCCTTCAAAGACCTGCCGGAAGGTACCCGGGAAATGAGCCATGAAATGATATGACTGAAGCACATTTTTAAGGGGTGCCTGCAGGGCATACGGCCACAGCAGTGTTCCCAGAAAAAATCCTGCTCCTGAAATAAATACCAGAAGTAGCAGTTCCGGGAAAAGTCCTCTGATCCCGCTGACACGCAAACCCTTGTCCGGAGCTGCATCGTCAACGGCATTGTTGATCCGGATATCTTTAATCAAAGCTGCATCGTCACCGGCTTTACTGACACGCAAACCTTTGTCCGAAGCTGCATCGTCACCGGCTTTGCTGACACCTATCAGCTTTTTACCGCTCCGGTACAGCTGAGGCAGACGCAGAATGAACCAGAAAAGAAAAATATAACATACCAGGAGTATTCCCACCGGTCTGATACCTATTGCCAGGCCGGTACTGAAAATTATTGCTGCAATAATTTTCCACGACTTTTTGTTTTCATCCTTCAGCAGTTTCAGGGTAAAATAGATACCGGCAATATAGGCAAGGGCAAAAGGAATATCCTTGAGATTATTTATGGAATGGCCCGTGAAAGTCGGGGATACGGCATACAGTAAAAGGATAAGCAGTCCTGTCCGGTAACCGGAGATCCATATTCCGAAGAGTGCCGTTATAAAAACTGCAAGCCACCCTGACAGGGAGCTCATAAGATGTCTGAATCTGTAAACATCTTCGATACCAAACCATTTTATGAGAAATGTTACTGCATTGTCAAAGGCCTGACCATAATATTTCAGGTGTGTAACAGGTGTTTCAAGTGCCGATCTGTCGCTCCCGTGAGTGGCAAAATAATTGTAAACATCAACCGAATGGTCATAATGAAGGGTGTCATCACATGATATTCCGGCATCCCTGCTCAGGAAAATCATCAGGACCAGATATAGTGTCGATGCAATGAAGAATATTTTTTTCCACATTGTTTTTCTCATTGATCCTCTTCATTTTCATCATGTTCATCATAAAATTTCCTGGCGAAATAAATGGGCCGGTTTTGGGTTTCCTTGTAGTTCCTGTAAATATATTCTCCCAGTATTCCCAGGAACAACAGTTGTATTGATCCGAGGAAATAGAGACCCGGAAATGTGGACGACCATCCGGGAACAGCTGCTCCGCTGATCTTTGCAATAAGGAAGTAGATACCTGCTCCGAAAAAGATCACTGTTCCCGCTATTCCCAGGATAAGACAGATCCTGACAGGCAGTTTCGAAAAAGAAAATATGGCATCACCTGCCAGGCTGAAAAGACTTTTGAATGTCATCTTTGGTTTTCCGCCGTAACGGTCATCCCTCACATATTCAACATATCCCTGTCTGAAGCCTGCAGCAGCCCTCAGACCGGGAATATAGCGCACCTTTTCCCTCATCGACAGGACAGCTTCCAGCACAACCCTTTTCATGATGGAAAAGTTACCGGAATTTTCAATGTTCTCAAGATTACCTGTATGACGAAACAGGAAATGAAAAATTCCTGATGTGAGATTACGTCTCCTGCTTCCTCTTCTTCCGCTTCTTATCCCTGACACTACCTCCAGATCCTCCGCTGTCATCTTGTTGTACATATCCCTCAGCACCTCCGGAGGGTCCTGCAAATCACCATCCATCATTCCCACAATATCTCCGGCTGAATATTCCAGTCCGGCGGTATAGGCTGCCTGATGACCAAAATTTCTTGAAAGTGAAAGAAGTTTTACTTTTTTATTTTTTTTCCTGTGCTGAAGGATCAGTTCTGCACTCCTGTCCGTGCTTCCGTCATCAACAAATATCAGCTCATAGTCCGCTGTAAATGATTCAATAGCCGGTACAGTACGTCTGACCAGCTCATCAATCAGCTTTTCCTCGTTGTAAACGGGTATTACCAGGGAAAAAACAGGACAGGTTCTCATTTTCCAAGTCTTTCCAGTGCAAATTCAGCTTCCTCCTCCAGTTCAGGCACCGCCAGAAGCCGTTCTACAGCACTGATACAATAATCCGATCCCATCCAGCTCAGTTCCCTAAGCATTAGTTTTTTGGCCTCAGTTGTTGCCCCGGGGTTTTTCAGGATCTTCACCATTTCCTTTTCGAGTCCGGAAAGTATTTTCTGATCCCCAGCAGCTTTGCGAAGCTGTTCCTGAATATGTGTATAATACCTGGTACTCTTTCCGATATCATAGTCGGCGATCATCCTGAAGGCTTCTGCAGTACCTGCTTCCCTGAAGCCGATTCTGGTAACGGCTGCCGCAACAGTCGGGAAATCGGCCGGGACTGCCTGTGTCACTTTTCCTGATGCTGCCCATTCGGCACCACGCTGCAATGTTGCAATATATCCTGTGCTGTGAACAGCCTGATCCTGCTCTCCTCCCGGAGACCCTATCATCGTGACAAATATTCTTCCACTGCCTTCCCTGGCAGCAAGGAGTACCGGCTCTGCCTGGCCTGAACCGCCCCGGGCAGTATCGGAAAACGCCGTGGCAAGGATCTCTGCTTCACTGCCTGGCAACAGGGCTCCCGAAACAATGATATCCTCCGGCTGAAGCCATCGCAGCGGCAGACCTCCGGTGACCGGATGATCAGTCATCTCGGTCCTTACCTCAAAAGTATGACGCCGGGAAGTGCCCAGGGATACGGATCCCGGATGATAAACCAGCAGGCCTCCTCCCCTGTTAAGATAATCTGTGAAAATTCCCGGGAAATTATCCGGCATGACATCGTCCCCGCAGGCAACAGCTATTAAATCATATTTTAAAAATTCCGGATTCTGTCCTGAAATATCCGTGGAAAACAGACCACTGGCATCCAGTATCTCCTTTACAGCCTGTGAAGCTGTTTCCCTATCATATTCCGCCGATCCGCCGATTATCAAAGCCCTGTATACGGCTTTTTGCCGGCAGGAGCTGACGGCAGCCAGTAAAACTGCTGTAAGAAGCAGCACAGCAGGAAAGGAAAGTTTATAGTATTTTTTCATCTTTTTGAATTTGTTCAGTTGCCGGTTTATAGTGTTACGGTTTTAATTACGTCAAGAGATAATAGCCACTGTTATGGATTAATAATGTTCTGGTCTTACTGTTAAGGGCCTACACTGTTACGGGTTATAATAATGTCCAGGGTTTGCGGTAAGGCCTGCTTAACAGCCTGGAAGCACGTGGGTTTCCAATTATTTCTTCCTTTTCCGGATCCCATTTGATCGTTTCTCCCGTAGTCATTGCAATTTCGCCGAGCAATGCAACCGATATTGCCCTGTAGGCAGAGTCAACCGGCGAAACAGCCTGTGTACCCGATCTTACGGAATCAACAAAGTTCTGCCAGTGATTTTCACTCCTGTAAAGATGTATCTCATCTTCATCAATAAGCTCCCTGAGTATTTCAGGATCTGAAGCAGTGAGTACATTTCCCCTGTCGGTATGTATCCATCCCAGGTCGCCGTACCATGTCGTTCCCATTCCATGCTCAAGCCGGGAAGCATTGGCAATCCTCATTTCGATACCATTGGCATATCTGCAGGTGAAATCATATTCCACGGGTGCATCATAAATACCTTCGGGAGGATATACGCCGAAGCCTGAAATTTCCACAGGACCCGTATGCTCCAGTCCGGCACCCCAGTTTGCAATATCTATATGATGCCCGGCCCAGTCAGTGAGCTGGCCTCCTGAATAGTCAAGTATCCACCGCCAGTCCCAGTGAGCGACACCCCGGTACGGCACTTCCGGTGCAGGTCCAAGCCACATGTCCCAGTCCAGTTCCGGAGGAGGATCCATTACAGGCGGTGTACCTATGCTTCTCCCTCCGTCAGGCAGTCCGACAACTATCCTTGAAATCTTACCTGCCCTTCCGTTGACAGCCAGTTCGGCCCCCCTGTGAAAATTGGACTGTGACCTCTGCCAGCTGCCCGTCTGCCATATTATATTGTTCCGCCGTACTGCTTCAACTATTGCCTGACCGTCACTGATGGTCCGGGATATGGGCTTCTCTCCGTACACATGCAGCTTCCTGTTCACCGCTTCGGTATAAATGATCCCGTGCCAGTGATCCGGCAGGGCTATTGATACTGCATCAAGAGTTTCTTTTTCCAGAAACTCCCTGAAGTTCAAATAAATACGACAATCATTACTGTTGTTTGCCGTATCAATAATCTCTTTGGCCTCATTCAGCCTTACTGAGTCAACATCACAAACGGCAACAAAGCGGACTTCATTCTTCAGTCTCAGGAAGTCCCTCATGTTGGCCACTCCCTGTGATCCCGCACCTATTACACCGATTACCAAACGGTCTGACGGGGGCTTCACTCCTCCCATGCCCAATACTGTGGAAGGAATTATTTCGGGAAACACGAAAGTACCGGCCGCTATTGCAGCCGAACGTCTTATAAATTTCCTTCTGGATGTTTTACCTGACATACGATTATTATATTATCTGGCCCTTATAGGCCGGTTTTACTGTTGTGATAACGGGAGTACCCGGAACAGGTGTCTCAAACTCCATATCCACTTTCCCGAATTCAAGTTTTGACGGACCCAGAAACATGTCCGATTTCATTATCTCATCCCATGTGACTGCCCGCCCGGTATAGGCTGCAGTCCTGCCCATGATAGCGGTCAAAGTGGACAGTGCAGTCTGTTCTGCCTCATTGACATAATCACCGGTTCTGATGGCATATACCAGAT
>LSQX01363119.1_pt2 | contig 22886 bp, 20 predicted proteins | sample 654561 | NCBI WGS metagenome assembly LSQX01 (sample SAMN04489861, study PRJNA283612) | anaerobic digester metagenome | isolation source: 4 biogas reactors fed with cattle manure at either 37C or 55C with and... | place: Denmark: Kongens Lyngby | collected 2014
ATACCGAGCTGTTAAACTAAATTTAGATAATTAAACTTACATTAAATGGGGTTGTGATTAAAAAATCTGTTTAATTTTTTTCCATCATATCTATCATTTTATCGATATTTTCATCTAATCCTTCGCTCTCTTTTGCCATTAAAGCACGGCGAGCGTTAAGCTCAATATACATCTTTTCCCTCTTTTCGCCTACCAAATCATAGAAGAAATAGGGGATAACTCGGACAACGCGAGGAAGCACTTCGATGCCGTTGAACAAGAACCAAACTTTTTGATAGATACGCTTGTCGCCTTGTGCCCAAGGAAGCATCTTAATAGTGGTGTCATATCCGGACCACTTAAAGAGAACTATTGTAAGCATGGCGTTAAGCGGAGAGGTGATTTTAGTTATCAGATTTGTAAGTATACCGATTGAACCATCGGGACGTTCGCCGGTAACATATTCGGTATAGTCCGAAATCTCTCGACCGATTTCACCTTCAACAACATTTGCAGGACCATTATTTGCTGCATTGAGCCCATGGAAGACTGCAAATATCAGCATTGTAATAATCCGATTTTTCATATCTTTGCCCAAGAACGGTATCGCCGACCACATGCCTATTACGCAGAAAATGTCCCAAAATCGCAGACCGATAAGTTGGTTTCTGTTGTTATTCTTAAAGAGTTTGTTAAATTTTGGGATGAAGGTAACCGACAAGACATCCAGAGCGTTATAAGGTGCATATGCGATAAACGACTGAATTGAACCGCCGAATATTTCTTGTTGGGTAACAACGTCCCATGAATATCCGCCGTTAGCCCACCATGACACACAGAAATTAGCAATGAAGTTACGGAGCATATACTTGTTTTTAAGAACATATAAAATTGATTTTTCAATCGGAGCAGGTTTCTGCTGCAACATAACACGTTCTTTACAGTTAACCGCCATTGTAACATTACCGATGACACCCAAAGCAGATGCAATACAAGCCATAACAGCGAAGAGAGCAGGCAACGGGAAATTGATATACCCCTTGTTGTTAAGCTCCATAAGAGGCAGGAAAAGAGCATAAACCATCTGTGAACCGGCTTCACCAACATATGTCTGAAGGAGGCTCACGGTAACACGGTCTTTCGGGTTAGGAGTCATCAAAGTAAGAATATTACCTCTCGGAATATTGTAAATTGTTGAGAATGTTTCTCTGATGAAAAGCATTACAAATACGAATATTATCTTATTCGGGTCATTCGTATTATCGTTATTCAGGAACAAGGCTCCCGAATACATAATTGCCATACTCAAATAGTAAGGCAGAGCACCCAATAAAATATAGGGTCTTGCCTTTCCCCAACGGGTACGCGTACGGTCATAAACTATTCCCATCAGTGGGTCGTTTAACACGTCATATATACCGATAAGTGCATAAATTGCAGTAACATAAACCATGTTGATTTTCAGAACATTTACAAAGTATAGTGTCTGATACACTTCAACTGCTCTAAGCACTTTTGATGCAAATTCAGCTACTGCGGGGATGACCAATTCTTTGCCCGATAAAACACGAGTGTGGAACATCTTGGTGGCTATATCACTATATTTAAAAAGCCTGTCTTTGTCTATTGATGCCGCAGAGTTTTCTTCAGCACCGAAAAAGGTTTTTGCAGAAATTTTCGGTTTTTCAGACATTATTCAGTCACCTCCACAGTACAAGATGAATAATAATTTCCATCATTGGAAATTGCATAAATAACTACAACACCCTCAGATACACCGGTAATTTTTCCTTCTTCATCAACGGTTGCAATACTTTTATCTTCGCTATGCCAGAAAACTAACGTATCAGTAGTATCTTTCGGTTGCATTTTGGCAAAAATCTGATAAGTTTCACCTATTTTGAGTTTTAATTTACCTTTAGATAAATCCATTCCTTCTGCAGGAACACATACACGAACATCACAAGAGTCGGTATATGTAATATCACCAAAAGTGAAAGAAGCGGTAATAGTAGCATTTCCGAACACCTTGCCTGCTGTCAAATATCCTTCTTCGTCAACTTCACAAATATTTTCATCTGATGAAGTCCATGTTACTTCATATAAAAGAGGGTCATCACATGATAAAGTCGCTTTAAGGACATCAGTACCCTTCTTTTCAAGTGCAAGCTTGTGAGTATTAAGACTTACTCCCGGCCAGGTGAAATTGAGTTTGGATTTTTCATTAACCTTGCACGAAATTTCAAAAGGATCATCGTTATATTCAATCGTAGTATCAACAGAAGAATCGGTAATAAATTCAAGTTTGTTTATCTTATCTGTCAAACGGTTGATTTCGACATAAATACGGGCTGAATCATGCTTAATTGCAAACTTGCTCAATTTATAAATTTTCGCTTCATTTTGAAGAATGGTTTTAATATCATCAGAAATCGGGAAGGGATTATTCTTAAATGTTTCGCTTTCAGTCTTTACAAAAATCTCAATCGTATATACATCATTGTAACGCAATTTAAGAGTATCTTTATTGCTACATGCAGGACAAGTGTCGCTAAAATCTTGAACTGATACACTTTCATTACACATCTTACATTTATAATATTCATACGATAGTGTAACACCTGAAATATCATCGGCATTAACTTTTATAAGCGGAACAAGAGATTTATTTGATGAATAAAAATCAATTCCGGTTGATTCATATGAAGCTTCAACAGCATCTCTTACAGGATCGATAATATGATTTACGGCAGCAGAAAATGCAGGCAAACCGGATCCGTTACCGCTGACACTGAGACTGTTGCTGTCAATATCAAAACTTTGAGAATAATCAACTTTCGGCATACGTTCATATGCTATTTTGATACAGGAATTGACATAAGCAATAATTTCATCATGCGTATCCGGAACAGGACTTAATGATTTTGCGGGAGTATAGATTTCCTCATTACCTTCAATAGATAGAATTTCTGCCGCACCAAATCCGACTCCGATCATAAAAAAGGAAATAAGAATTACTATTACTACTTTATAAATATAGTCTTTCCAGTCAAATTTTTTCATATTTCGGCAGCCTCCTTTTTTCGATAGGCGGCTTGTTGTGACTCAATAGCCTCTTGAATTTCTCTTGTTTCTGCTGTTTCAACAACAGGTTGAGGCAAATCTTCAAGATTAAGTTCTCCGCTTTTTATCTTTTTACCAATTTCAATACGTTCCAAATCTCCTTCTTTGTATTGAATATTAAGACCTTTTTTGATAATAAGAAAATTAACAAAAAATACAATTCCGAAAGCAATCACGGCAAAAATTGACCCAAAAGACAGATTTGCTGATAATATACCGCCTGCCGAAGCGGCAATAGAAGCGAATCGTTTTGAAAGTATTGCTGTAATTACGGAACTTAAAGCACCTAAAATACTGATCACACACAATACTTTCGGCATTTTCTTAATGCTGGTAAATGAAATAACGGTCAGAATAAGATTAAGCAAAACCATCAAAACCATTACAGCATAAGGAATTAATGCAACAATAAGTGCAGAAAATGCTGCACCATTAGTTTCGGAGCTTAACATTCCGAGAATCAGATTAACATATCCTGAAGAATACGCAGTAAAGATACCCAAAGCAGATAATGCAAATCCATCATCAACAAAGGGCATATTAACCCTAATATTTGCAAAAGGAATCAGGAGAGTTAAAACAGGCAGCAGAACTAAAACGAGTCGTGCAATCGCAAGTTTTGAGCCTATCAGAGATGCCTTTAATTTTGCAATGAAGATATTTATCTTCGCACCCGACAATTCGGCCTTTTTTGCATCACGATAGAAATCTTCTTCGAAATTCACGAAACGCAAGTTCACACCACAATGGGGACAATTCTGCCCGAGATGATAAATCGGTACTTTTTTCTCACATTTCGGACAATTAGACATACAACACTTCCTTTACTGAAAATAATATACAAACCCGCATATTGGCGGGAAATACACAATTTAATCTGTGACTTTATTTCTTTCTTTTTTCGGTATTCTTGAACCCTCGGGAAAGAAATCCACACCTTCAATCGGTTGAGGATTTTTCTTATATCGAACAATCTTCACTATCAACAAAACCAAACATAAAAATACAATCGACATTGAAAGTGCCTGAGAAACACGAATATCCGTATTCCAAATATAAAGACTGTCAGTTCTCATACCTTCAATAATAGCACGACCTGTACCGTACCAAATACCGTAAAGAAGGAACATCTGTCCCGAAAACTTACGACAAGTTTTCAGTATTATATAAAGAATAATAAATCCCGTTATACACCAAACGGATTCATAAAGAAAAGTCGGATGGACGGGTTTATCGGGATCCATTACTATGTTATGCTCAGCAAAAAAATCTTGATTGTTTATGATGTAGCGAGCAACTTTTTCACTGTGCATGCCGAATATTGAATCGGTATTGGTTCCGAATGCCTCTTGATTGGCATAATTTCCCCATCGACCTATTCCCTGTCCGATAAGCAAACTCATGCCTATCATATCAAGGAGATTATAAAAATTCATTTTCGCTTTTTTGCAATATATAAACGCACCCAGCAGACCGCCGATTATACCACCATATATCGCCAAACCGCCATGCCAGATTGCAAATATCTCTCTTGGATTTTGAATATAATACTCCCATTCAGACAGAACGTAATATCCTCTTGCTCCGATGATTCCGAAGAATGTACCCCAAATGAGAACATCAACCATTTTATTTAAGTCTATTCTCCAAACCCACGCCATTCGTCCGCCGAATAAGACCGCCAGAGTAAAGCCGAATGCGATAATTACCCCATACCATTTTATGGAAAAATCACGTCCGAATAAACTAAACTCACAAAAAACAGAAGCAACATTGAAAATCTTATCCGTGAAATTGAAACTAACTTGTGTAACATCGGTAAAGAATTTCATATTTTAACCCTCGTAATCTTCCTCGTTATCCCAGTTATGCCATACCGCCTGAATATCATCATTTTCTTCAAACATTTCAAGCATCTTCCCCATAGCTTTAATATCATCGGGATTTTCAATTTTTGTATAAGTTGAAGGAATATATGACGGTTCGGCAGATAGAATTTTATATCCCTTGCCTTCAAGTGCCTCGCTGACACTGCCTACTTCATAAGTTTCAGTGCGAACATCAAATACTTCATCTACTGAAATTATATCAATAGCACCGGCTTCTAAAGCATCTTCCATAAGCTGTTCTTCGTCAACATCCTCTTTATCAACAATAACAACACCCTGACGCTCAAACATAAACATAACACAACCGCTTTGCCCCATATTTCCGCCATATTTATCAAAATAATGACGAACATCACCGGCAGTACGATTTCTGTTATCCGTTAAAGCTTCGACAACAACTGCGATACCGCAAGGACCATATCCTTCATAAATGATTTCTTCATAGTTATCAGCAGAACCTTCACCTGCAGCTTTTTTAATAATTCTGTCGATATTTTCATTCGGAACATTTAGTGCCTTTGCTTTTGCAATAACATCTTTTAGTTTTGAGTTAGAAGTCGGGTCAGCACCACCGTCTTTTACAGCAACAGCAATTTCTCTGCCTACTTTTGTAAAGACTTTGGCTCTGGCACTGTCAGTCTTTTCTTTTTTTCTCTTAATTGTACTCCATTTATTATGACCGGACATAGTATCTCTCCTAATTTAGCCTTATTAATTCAAATTTCGAATAAATCTTTAGTGTTTTTTGCTGTTATACGAATAACATCCTGCACCGGAATATTTTTAATTTCCGCTATTTTTTGAGCTGTATATAGAATATAACTCGAATCATTTCGTTTTCCTCTGAACGGTTCAGGTGTCATATAAGGACAATCCGTTTCAAGCAATATTCTCTCAATCGGTGTAATTTTAATTACTTCGATAGCCTTTTTTGCTTTCTTAAAAGTAACTGCACCACCAAAACCTAAATACATATCAAGTTTCAATATCTCTTTCGCCATCTCGGCACTGCCCGAATAACAGTGTAAAACACCTCTTGGTTTGTATTTTTTCACAAGCTTAAGTATATCATTATGTGAATCTCGATTATGCACAATTACAGGTTTATCAAGATATTGAGCAGCATTGAGCTGTTTTTCAAAAAGATTTATTTGCACATCACGCGGGACAATATCATAATGATAGTCAAGTCCTATTTCACCGACTGCAACAACTTTTTTATTTTTCATTAAATCGGTAACTATTGCAAAATCACCGGATTTAATCTTATCAGCATCATTGGGATGAATACCGCAGGCTGCATAGATAAAAGGATATTTTTCGGCTAATTTAACCGAAAAACGACTACTTTCAGCTGTCGTACCGCAGTTAATGATTCCGACAACACCATCGTTATTAAGTCGCAATAAAAGCTCATCACGATCCTCATCAAAACGTTCATCATCATAATGAGCATGCGAATCAAAAATACCCTTGTACATTACCTAACCTTTATCTTATCTTAGTGCCAACTTCAATATCATCAACGAAAATAACTTTTACCTCGTCTTCTCCGCCGGCAAGAATCATACCCTTACTTTCAACACCGCATAATGTAGCAGGTTGCAAGTTAGCAACAACAATAACATTTCGACCGATTAAGTCATCGGGCTTGTACCATTGAGCAATACCGGATGCGACCGTTCTGTCCACACCACTGCCGTCGTCAAGAGTAAGTTTCAGTAATTTTTTCGCTTTTTTAATTGGCTCACAAGCCTTAACTTTTGCAACACGAAGTTCAACTTTTGCAAATTCATCAATTGAAATCGGAGCAAGACCTTCAATAACTTTCTTTTCCTTTTCTTGCTGTGCCTCATTTTTTGCAATAAGTTCATCAATAAACTTCTGAGCATCAATTCGAGCAAACAAAGGCTCACAAGTTGCTACACTTGAACCAGCCGGAATAGCTCCGAAAGTCTTTATACTCTCATAATCATCAATATCCGTATTGATAGCAGCCAAAATCTTATCGCTTGTTGCAGGTATGAAAGGTTTGAGCAAAACAGCAAGAATACGAATACTTTCTACTAAATTGTAAAGGACGGTTGAAAGTCTGTCTTTCTTATCTTCCTCTTTTGCAAGCAGCCAAGGATATGTTTCATCAATATACTTATTGCTGCGTTTAGCGACATTCAATACCGCCTCTGCAGCATTTGCAATCTTAAATTCATCAAATGCTTTTTCCACGGCAGGCAAAGCAGAAAGAATTGTTGCCTTAAACTCATCGTCAATAGGCTCAGAACAAGTATTACAAGGCAAAGTACCGTCAAAATACTTGTTTACCATTGCAACAGTACGAGAAACCAAATTGCCAATAGTGTTAGCCAAATCACTGTTATAACGCTCAATCATACTTTCGTAAGTGATTGAACCGTCATTTGCATGAGGCATCTCTGAAAGAAGATAGTAACGAACAGCATCTACTCCGAAAACCTCAATCAAATCGTCTGCATAGATTACATTGCCCTTGCTCTTGCTCATCTTATCCGTACCAAACAAAAGCCAAGGATGACCATATACCTTTTCGGGAAGCGGCTCACCCAATGCCATTAACATAATAGGCCAATAAATAGTATGGAAACGAATAATATCTTTGCCAATAATATGAACATCTGCGGGCCAATATTTTTTGTATAAATCCCCACATTCATCATAAGGGTCATAACCCAAGGCAGTTATATAGTTTGAAAGAGCATCAATCCAGACATAAATAACATGTCCTTCATCAATCGGTACGGGTATACCCCACTTGAAAGAAGAGCGGGACACGCATAAATCCTGAAGACCGGGACGGATGAAATTGTTAAGCATTTCATTTTTGCGACTTTCGGGATAAATAAAATCAGGATGCTTTTCAATGTGTTCTTCAAGTTGTTTTTGATATTTGGATAGCTTGAAAAAATATGCCTCTTCACTTGTGTCTCTTGCTTCTCCGCCACAGTCAGGGCATTTGCCGTCAACAAGCTGAGAATCCGTAAAGAAACTTTCACAAGGAACACAATAATGTCCCTTGTACACACTTTTGTAAATATCCCCCTGTTCGTAAAGCTTCTTGAAAATATTCTGAACTGCCTTTTCGTGATAATCATCGGTAGTTCGGATAAATTTATCGTAGGTGGTATTTAATAAATCGCATATTCCTCTAATCTCTGTAGCAACCTTATCAACATACTCTTTGGGGGTAACACCCGCTTTTTGAGCATATTCTTCAATCTTCTGACCATGTTCATCTGTTCCGGTCAAAAAGAAAACATCATGCCCCTGAAGCCGACGAAAACGAGCAATCGCATCAGTCAACACGATTTCATAAGAATTACCGATATGAGGTTTTCTTGAGGTATATGCAATGGCTGTTGTAATATAATATTTTCCCATAAGTAGACCTTTCTATAACTTTGGTTCGATTAGCTTACGACTCTTTTTATCAAGCTTTCTCCAGTCGGGAATTTCGTATCTGTTATCATTCGCATCTTTTATAAGCACACGCCCATCATAAAGAGGCTTAACATTACTTATATGGTTGCGGACTTCAAACGTAATCCGACCTCTGTCAGTATCAGCAGTCCACATCCAGACCCTGAACTTATCTGTCATCTCAATAAAACGGGTAATTCTCGGAATCATATAGTATTCGTCGAGAGCCGACAAAACTACCTCCTTGGATTCAGGCAATAAATTATCCGCATTTCGTATAATGGCAACCTGTTCACCTTCAGTATCCAAAAGCACCAGATAACGATTTCCGCCGCTTTTCGGGAAAAGACGATGGACCTCAAGTTCGGTGAACTTTTCACCCGTATGATAAAACTCGGCATCTACAAAAATACCGTCATTACGTGTTATTTTAATTTCGGGACCGTCAATATACGTAATCATAAAATCGCTCCTTACAGCTTCAAAATAGTTGTTACAAATGCGAAATATACCATTAGTGATATGGCATCCACTATTGTTGTAATAAACGGAGATGCCATAACCGCCGGGTCAAATCCCATTTTCTTTGCCAAAAGAGGTAAAGAACACCCGATGAGCTTGGCAACCAAAACAGTTACAAACAAAGTCAAGCTGACAACTGCAGAAATCATCAATGAAATATCACTATTTCCAAGAAGCAGTTTATCGACAAGAAGAATCTTCACAAAAGTCGCAAGACCTAAACATAAGGCACAAAGGCTTGCAACACGAACTTCTTTCCACAATACCTTAAAAATATCCCTAAATTCAAGTTCTCCTAAAGACAAGCCACGAATAATCGTTACACTTGATTGACTTCCGGAATTTCCTCCGGAGTCCATCAGCATAGGAATAAATGCAGTCAATACAACTTGTGCGGCAAGTGCATGCTCAAATTTAGAAATTATCATTCCGGTGAATGTTGCCGACACCATCAAAATCATAAGCCAAGGTATACGAGATTTGAAAATTGTAAAAACATTAGTTTTAAGATAGGTTGTGTCAACAGGGGTAACTGCCGACATCTTGGCAAGGTCTTCGTCAGTTTCTTCATGAATAACATCGATGACGTCGTCAACAGTAATAATACCAACCAAACGACCTTCGGAATCTACAACGGGCATTGCAAGATAGTCATAACGTCCCATCAGCAATGCAACTTCTTCCTGGTCTTCGGTAGTTGTAACCGAAACTACATTTTCATCCATGATATCCCCGACAACAGCGTCAAGAGGAGATGTAAGTAGTTTTTTGGCTGAAACATAACCCAAAAGATGGCGATCTTTAGCAATTACATAACAAGTATAGATTGTCTCCTTATCAATTGCTACTTTTCTTATATATTCAAGTGCATCACCGACAGTCATGTCTTTTTTAAGACCGACAAACTCGGTGGTCATTATGGAACCGGCACTGTCTTCAGGATACTGTAAAAGTTCGTTTACAGTTTTTCGCATATCGGGAGATACCGTATTGAGAATTCGTCTTACAATACTTGCCGGCATTTCTTCGACAATATCCGCAATATCGTCAAAGAACATCTCTGAGAAAACTGCTGAAAGTTCTCTGTCGGAAAACTTTTTGATTAAATCAATCTGCTCCTCGCTGTCCATTTCAACGAAAGCCTCTGCAGCAGTCTCTTTGGGGAGAAGTCGAAACAGGATAACTGCCTGTTCCGGCTCCAATTCTTCAAAAATTTCCGCTATATCAGCGGGTTCTTTTTCGGAAACATATTCTTTCAATGCCGAAAAACGACGCTGAGAAATAAGTTCCAATGCTTTTTCTACAAATATTAAAGTGTCTTCCATTGCTGAAATCCTCCTATATTTTTAATGATATAGGTGGCATAAGCACTTTGGGAGAATCACCGATTAAAATAACGGTGATTTGATGGATTGTACGATACTGAATATAAACATAAGTAATAATCATCGTCACGCAATCGATCTCCCAATTGTGTGCCGCTACCGCCTGCGTCCATTAAAACTCACCGTCCTTTATTATTGAATTAAGAAATCCCGAAAAACTATCCACAAAGCTCTTTTGTGTCACGAGCAATCATAAGTTCCTCGTTTGTAGGAATAACGAATACACGAACCTTTGAGCCGGGAACGGAGATTTCAACCTCTTCACCACGTAGCTTGTTCTTTTCTTCGTCAATCTTTGTGCCTAAAAATTCGAGTTTTTCAACTACTTTTGTACGATAATGGGGATTGTTTTCACCGATACCGCCTGTAAAAACAACTGCATCCAGACCGCCCATGGCAGCCGCATATCCGCCAATATATTTTGTCAGCTGATGGCATAGCATATTTTCAACGAGCTTTGCTCTTTCATCACCTTTTTTGGCTCTCTTTTCAATTGTTCTGTTATCAGATGTACCGGTTAAACCAAGCATACCCGATTTCTTGTTCATGACAGCAGCAACTTCATCAGGCGATAGGCTTTCATTCTTCATAATTATCGGAATGATTGCGGGATCAATTGAACCGCAACGAGTGCCCATCATAATACCTTCAAGAGGAGTTACGCCCATTGTTGTATCAAAACACTTGCCGCCGACAACGGCAGAAATTGATGAACCGTTGCCTAAATGGCAAGTAACAATTTTAGAGTTTTCCTTGTTAAGAATCTGGTTTGCACGCATGGAAATAAAACGATGAGATGTTCCGTGGAAACCGTAACGACGAATACCATAATTTTCATAATATTCATAAGGCAGAGCATACATATAAACATAATCGGGCATGGTTGCATGAAAACCTGTATCGAATACAGCAACCTGAGGAACATCCTTCATAATAGCTTCGCACGCCTCGATACCCATCAAGTTTGCAGGGTTATGAAGAGGACCTAAAACAAAGCATTCCTTGATTGCTTCTTTAACTGCTTCGGTAACAACAACTGAGCCGCTGAATTTTTCCGCACCGTGAAGAACTCTGTGTCCAACGGCATCAATTTCGTTCATTGACTTAATAACACCGTGTTTTTCATCTGTCAAGATCTTGATTACAAGCTGAACGGCATCTTCATGTGAATGCATCTCATAAGGGAGAGCTTTAATGTTCTTTGATTCATCAGCATAAACTCTGTGAGTAAATGTAGCAGTATCCTTTGTAGCAATTTGCTCACAAATACCTTTTGCGAGAAGAACTTCTCCATTCATGTCGATAAGCTGATACTTAAGAGAAGATGAGCCGCAGTTGATAACAAGAATTTTCATTTTTCAAATTACCTCTTGATTTTTTTTAATTCTTATACTATTATATACCTATAAGAGAATTTTTGCAAGCATTTTTTAACAAATTTTGAATAAAAGCGAGAAAATATGAAGATTGCCGGTATAATAGCGGAATACAATCCGTTTCATAATGGACATAAATATCAGATTGATATGCTTAAAGATATGGGATTCACTCATATCGTTGTATGTATGAGCGGAAACTTCGTTCAACGAGGTGAGCCTGCCATTTTCCCTAAACTGAAAAGAGCCGAAATGGCTCTTTCTTGCGGTGTAGATTTGGTTGTCGAACTTCCTACCATCTGGAGTATGGCAAGTGCAGATAAATTTGCTTTCGGCGGAGTTTCAATATTAAACGAAATAGGAATTAATGCACTATGCTTCGGGACAGAATGTGCCGATATTCAAAAATTAAAAAAGACAGCAGATGTCCTTGATTCTCAGAGCTTTGAAAATGAATTAAAGAATCAACTCAACAAAGGTGTAACCTATGCAAGAGCAAGAACTCTTGCTTTGGAAATTGTTGCTCCGGAATTAAGCAAAACAATTGAAATGCCGAACAATATCTTGGCAGTTGAATATATCAGACAATGCAAAGCCATCAACTTTACAGGTGAACATGTTGCAATATCACGGATTGCCGTCATCCACGATGACAAGAAAACAAACAAACAATATGCAAGTGCTTCACTTATTCGCCAACATATAAATGATGAGAAATTTATCAAAGATTTTCTTCCTGAAGAGTCTTTCAAAATCGCACAAAAATGCCTCAATACCAACAATTATGTAAGCAATGTTTCAAATTATGAAAGACAAATTATTTCATATCTGCGAAGACTGAATAGAGGAGATTTTGCAAAATATTCCGAATCAAATGAGCTTGAGAACAGACTATACAAAGCAGTTAATGAAAGCACTTCACTATGCGAAATATACATGAAAACGAAAGCAAAAAACTTTACACATTCAAGCATTCGCAGAAGCATAATGAAAGCATGGTTAAACATTCCGAATGGTCTTGACTTAATACCCCCTCCATATATTAAGATTCTCGGCTCGTCAAAAAAAGGCTTGGAAATACTATCAAAAATTTCATCAGAAAAACCTGTATTTTCTAATTTTTCAGAATCAAAAAATCTTGACGAAAATGCCAAAAAAGTTTACAATATGGAATTGATGTGTTCAAATTTGTATGCGACTTGCCTTAAAGATATAGCTGTTCCAAATTTTGAATTAAGCACGAAGTTTTTGAAAGTTGGTAACTGAATTGTTAAAAAAACTTTTTAAGAGTGTGCGTGAATATAAACTGCCAAGCATATTAACTTTTGTATTCATTGTACTTGAAGCTGTTATTGAATGTTTTATTCCGTTCATCACGGCAAATATGATCAACTCTTTTTCCAAAGATGTTGATATCAAAGAAATACTCAAAAGCGGCGGTTTATTGATCGTTCTTGCTTTTCTTTCTCTTGCTTGCGGAGGAATTGCCGGCTTTACAAGCTCTAAAGCATCATCGGGCTTTGCAAAAAATCTTCGACACGATATGTTTGCAAAAATTCAAAGCTACTCGTTCTCTAATGTTGATAAATTCTCAAGTGCTTCACTTGTAACAAGAATTACTACTGATGTTACTTACTGCTCACAAGCTTATCAAATGCTTATTCGTATTGCCGTCAGAGCTCCCTTATTGCTTATTTTCAGTATAATTATGGCATTTATAATGGGCGGAAAACTTGCTTTCAGTTTTATAGTAATCATTCCTTTCTTAGGTGGAGGTCTTTTTTGGGTGGCACAAAAGGCAATGCCCTCGTTCAGACGCGTATTCAAAAAATATGATAAACTCAATGAATCTATTGAAGAAAATGTCCGAGCACAAAGAGTTGTCAAAGGATTTTCACGAGAAGAATACGAAAAAGAGAAATTTACCACAGCATCCGAAAATCTTTGCAAAGACTTCACTCGTGCAGAGAGAATAGTTGCATTAAACGCTCCATTTATGCAAGCGTGCATATATTTTAATATGATTTTTGTAATGCTTGTCGGCTCAATGTTGGTCATTAAGTCCGGTGGAACAATGATAAATGTCGGCGAAATGTCGGCAATGCTTACATACGGATTTCAAGTCTTGATGCAAATTATGATGATCAATATGATTTATGTTATGCTTACCATGTCTGCCGAATCAATGCGTCGGATTGTTGAAGTTTTAGATGAGGAACCTACTGTTGTTTCACCTGAAAATGCTGTTAAAACCGTAAAGGATGGCAGTATATCGTTCAAAAATGTTAACTTCACATATTCAGATACCGCAGAAAAGTATGCTCTTTCAGATATTGATTTGGAAATTGAATCCGGTCAAACTGTAGGTATTATAGGTGGCACCGGTTCAAGCAAATCAACTTTGGTTTCGCTTATTCCCCGTCTTTATGACGTATCAAAAGGCGAGATATCAGTCGGTGATGTAAATGTCAAAGATTATGATTTAGATACCCTTCGAGGTAATGTTGCAATGGTACTCCAAAAGAATCTTCTTTTTGCAGGAACAATCAAAGAAAATCTTCGTTGGGGTGATGAAAATGCAACTGATGAGGAGCTTGTTGCAGCCTGCAAATTAGCCTGTGCTCATGACTTTATAAGTTCATTTGAAGATGGCTATGACCATTATATTGAACAGGGTGGCACAAATGTATCCGGAGGACAAAAACAACGCCTTTGTATTGCAAGAGCTTTACTTAAAAAACCGAAAATACTTATTCTTGACGACAGCACAAGTGCTGTTGATATGAAAACAGATGCAAAAATTCGGCAAGGATTTAAATCGTATATCCCCGAAACTACAAAAATTATTATTGCCCAACGCATTGCTTCCGTTCAGGATGCAGATATTATTGTTGTAATGGATGGCGGTAAAATCAAGTCAATCGGCAAGCATGACGAACTGATGGAAACAAGCATCATCTATCGTGAAGTTTATGAACAACAGATGGGAGGTGCAGTCAATGAGTAAGCAAAATCAGAAGCCACAGGTGAAGCCGAAACTTGACCCAAAAACTCTTGGCAGAATAATCAAACTCCTTTTCAAGTTCTATCCCGTATTAATGCCTGGAATCTGCATCTGTATTGTCCTATCCTCCTTTATTTCATCTCTTCCTTCCGTATTCACACAGAAAATTCTTGCTATCGTAACAACTAACCTTCAAAAAGGTGAAACTAATTGGACAGTTGTGAAACAAGAAATTTTGCCGCTTATTGCTATTCTTATCGCTTTATATATCATCTCGCTGATTCTTCTTACAATATTCAGACAACTCATTGCCATAACAACTCAAGGTTTCATTAAAAAGATGCGTATTGAGATGTATAACAAAATGCAGCATCTTCCGATTAAATTTTTTGATACACACAAACACGGCGACATTATGAGCCATTATACAAATGATGTTGACACGCTCAATGAGCTTGTGTCTCGCTCTTTGCCTGCTCTGTTACAGTCAGCCGTAATTGTGTTAACGGTATTATTTATAATGTTGTGGTACAGTATTTGGATGACACTTATCATTTTGACGGGTGTCGTTGCAATGGTGTTTGTATCCGGCAAAATCGGCGGCGGTTCAGCAAAATACTTTGTCAGACAGCAGGTTTCTATTGCAAAAACTGAAGGTTTCGTTCAGGAAATGATGAACGGACAAAAAGTAATAAAAGTTTTTTCACACGAAAAACAATCCTGCAATGATTTTGACAAAATAAACGAAGAGCTATATAACGATTCATACAAGGCACATGCTTATTCAAACACCTTAGGTCCGATTATTATGAATATCGGTAATATTCTCTATGTCGTCTGTGCGACAATTGGTGGATTGTTCTTATTGCTCGGTGTCTCTAATTTTAGTATTTCCGGACTTCCCTTCACTATTGATATTGTTGTTCCGTTTCTAAATATGACAAAACAATTTACAGGAAACGTAAACCAAGTATCCCAACAGTTGAATATGATTATTATGGGTATGGCAGGTGCAAAAAGAATATTTGCACTTATGGACGAAGAAGCGGAAGTAGATAATGGATATGTTACTTTAGTAAATGCAAAAATGGTTGACGGAGAAATAACTGAATGTAAGGAACATACCGGTCTTTGGGCTTGGAAGCATCCACACGGCGACGGAACTATTACATATCAAAAACTTGAAGGAGATGTTCGTCTTTTCAACGTTGACTTTGGTTATATTGAAGGAAAAGACGTCCTACACGATGTTTCTGTTTATGCAAAACCCGGTCAAAAAGTTGCTTTTGTCGGAGCTACCGGAGCTGGTAAAACGACTATTACCAACTTAATTAACCGTTTTTATGACATAGCTGACGGCAAAATACGTTATGATGGAATCAATATCAATAAGATTAAAAAATCTGATTTAAGACGCTCTCTGGGGCTTGTTTTGCAGGAAACAAACCTGTTTACCGGAAGTGTTATGGATAATATTCGTTATGGCAATTTAAATGCAACGGATGAGGATTGTATCGCTGCCGCTAAACTTGCAGGTGCGGATGATTTTATCACTCGTCTTCCCGAAGGATATAACACTGAACTTCTTAATAACGGAGCAAATCTATCTCAAGGGCAGCGACAACTTATTGCTATAGCCCGTGCCGCTGTTGCAGACCCTCCTGTAATGATTCTTGATGAAGCAACAAGCTCAATTGATACTCATACCGAAGCAATAGTATCAAGGGGCATGGATAAACTAATGGAAGGCAGAACGGTATTTGTTATCGCTCATCGTCTTTCTACTGTCAAAAACGCCGATGTTATTATGGTTCTTGAGCATGGTGTTATCATCGAAAGAGGTTCACACGACGACTTAATAGCTCAAAAAGGAGCCTACTATCAACTTTATACCTCTGCCGGCGACTTCGATTTGGAATAAAATAAAAGCAATGTTAAAGCAAAAAATACAATTGTTATAAATAAAAGAGTATGAGTATTGCGAAAGCGATACTCATACTCAAATTCTACAATATGGTACTAATTAGCTTTGAAATTATATACCGGCTTTATTATTTCAAGTACTTGTACAGTATCTTTAATGCAACTGACAATTTCTGAAGTAGGCTTGTAAGCTTGAGGTGCCTCATCTAAGGTTTTAGAGCTAACAGATGTAGTAAAAATATCAGACATTATTTCTTTATATTCCGACAAAGAGAGTTCAGCTTTTGCCTTTGTCCTACTCATAAGACGACCTGCTCCATGGGGTGCGGAATAGTTCCAATCTGCATTACCTAAACCAACACCCAAAATACAACCATCACGCATATTCAGCGGAATTAAAACTTTTTCTCCGGCATGTGCTGAAATAGCACCCTTTCGTACCATGCCTTCATCGTCAATATAGTTATGTATAGTATGAAATTGACTTCCCCTATCCCATTCCATTTTTTCACAAAGCACATCAGCGATCTTTTCTCTATTAATATGAGCAAAATTTTGACAGATTTTCATATCAAAGAGATAGTTTGTCATGTCAATTCCCTCAACATAACATAAATCACGCGGCAATTTAGGTCTGTTCTTTTTCAATCTCTTGAGGGCTTTGGGTATTTCATGTTCACGTCCTTCATCCTTAAGCTGAGTTATTAAGGTTAATGCTTCATCTTTTTGAGCAGATAGAGTAATAATTGCTATATTCTGATATATATCAGCAACCTGTTTCCCTAAATTACGACTTCCGGTATGAATGATGAGGTATTTTGTCCCTTTGACATCTTCATCTATTTCAATGAAATGATTTCCACCACCAAGTGTCCCGAGAGACGCATGCAAACGATCCACATTTTTTAATTTTTTGTAACATACCAATGTCTCTATCATCAGACATAAGTCATATTTATTATGTACATCAAAACCTGAGGGAACATATTTACGAATAATTCTATCAAGTTTTTCATAATCAATCTCAATATTTCCAAGATTTACGGTAAGCATACCGCAGCCTATATCAACACCAACTACATTTGGAATTACCTTATCTCCGAGATTAGCTGTAAAACCTATTACACATCCGGCACCTGCGTGAACGTCCGGCATAATCCTAACCTTACAACCCTTGAAAGGCTCTTGTGCAAGTAAAGTTTCTATCTGCTCTAATGCTTCCACTTCAATAGTTTTAGCAAATATCTTTAAGTCTTTCATTCTCCATCACCTTTCAATTGATTTTAAAGTTATATTTTGATTTAATTCTAATTTATCTTATGTCAATATTATAACCAAATGCAAAGTTATTGTCTATTGCTTTTATCTTTTTCGACATTTTAAATAGAGCTGTCATTTCTGACAGCCTTTTTATCTATAACCTCTGTTTGATTAATTGTGCTCTGACTTGATCTCGTAGATGGGTATCTGCTAACGTTCGGTCAATTGATATTAAATTAGCAGCTCCAAGTGTAAGCATTAAAGTGTTTACTTTTTCTATAGTAACAGGCAATACTTTATTTGACGCACCTACACGAACATAGGACAAATATTCATTCATTTCGCGAGCAGTGATACTATCAGCACTGTTAAGTTTCTCATAAGCTATTTTGATATTTTCCTCAATATCTTCGCTCTCTTCACGCAAAACTCTCTCTTTTGTTGCAATTTGAAGAGTAACGGCATTTAAGTTATCAATTACTTGTTTTTCATCAACTTTATATGTAAGACGATTAGCAAGACGAAATAAATCTCCTCTTCCAACACCAATCTCCATCGAACTGGAAGGAGCGTTTAAGTTTTTGAGCACAAAACCGATTTTTGACAAATTAGAAGCAAGAGAGCTTATTTTACCTTGATGAACAAAACCCGGAAGATGAAGTATAACCGAAGGTCGCATACCGGTTCCGACATTTGAAATATTCGTTGTAAGATAACCAAAATTCTCATCATATGCGAATTTGAAATTATCTTCAAAATGTGCTAAAACTTCTTTAGCATTTTCAAATGCAGAATACAAGGATAGCCCGCTCAATCTTGAATAAACACGAAAATGGTCGGGATGTCCAAGCTGGATGGAGATATTCTCATTTTCAGTATAAAGCAATCCTCTTGTACTATCATTGGTTGCAAACTCAGGTCGAACAGTTAACCGTTCACTTAGTGCCACCGAATCGCTCAACCCGATTTGTCCCATATTTATATATTTAAGTCCATCGGGTGCAACTCTTTTAAAGGCGGATAAGAGAGCAATCTTATCCGCTTTTGATAATACAGTCGGAAAAGGATAATCCTCCAGATTTCTTGCTATACGAATCTCGCTGCCGAGAACAACATCCGAAGAATCTCCTTTTTCAGAAAACCATTTATTCATATATCGCCTTTAGTTCCGTGAATTTTATTTATGACTGGGACAAGTTTATCGTAAAATGTTTCATAACATTTTGCACATCCGACATTTGCGTTTTTCATAATGTCTTCAAAAGAAAGTCCGCATTTATCACAACGCATTACTCTGTTTGATAATGTTTTTAATGAACTTTCAGGAAAATCCTGAAATAAATCATCAAGAATAATATCATCAACATAGCCAAGTTCAGATGCACAAATACGGCAAAGTGCAATTTCACACATTCTGCCTTTAATTATTGTTTTTATGCGGACACTCGCATCAACATTGTTACAATTTTGACAAAGCATAATTCTTACACATCATAAGCATTAGTATATTTAGTCCTTGCATCTCTCGGAATAAACTCATCAAGAGTGACACTTGCATCATAATACGTCCCGCCTCTGTAAAATCTGACAACAACAGTATCACCGCTCTTAAAATTAGTCAAAGCATTTTTCATATCTTTAACACTTTTGACAGAATATGCATCAATTGCAACTATGATATCATTTTCTACAATGCCTGCTTGAGCACCACAAGCTCCTGCGTCACCTGCTACAACATAGGCACCTTCAACAAGACCATATCTGTTTGCCATGTTGCTGGTTGTTTTAATGATACTTAAACCAAGACTGGGACGATTTTTTACGTAGCCAAAAGCAATAATGTCGGTAATGCTATCAACAATATCATCAACCGGAATAAAGAATGACAAACCTTCAATGGAACTTGATGCATATTTAGCAGTCGCAATACCAACAACATCACCATCGGAATTAAAGACAGGTCCGCCACTGTTTCCTATGTTAACTGCGGCATCTGTTTGAATCATATCAATTATATAATCACCATTTTCAATTTTTCTGTCCTTTGCTGAGATAACACCTCGGGTTAAAGTGCCATCTAAATTGCCTAAAGGATTGCCAATAATCAATATTTCATCTCCTACATAGAGAGACATAGAGGTGCCCAAATCGACAGCCTGTAAATCCTTAGCTTCAATTTTAAGGACTGCTAAATCCTCCTGTTGATCAAAACCGACAAGTTGTGCATCGTATTTCGTTGTGTCGGATGTTACAACGGTAAAATCATAAGCATTTTCAATGACATGATAATTTGTTAAAACATAGCCGTCTTCAGTAATAATGAAACCGCTGGCATTGACAGTTGCCTGCTGTACACCGCCAAAAAGACCTGCAATTACATCAGTTGTACATGATATCTGGACAACGGCATCAATATTATCAGCATAGACATCTTTTGCCGAATAAGCGGCATTTCCATTGCCTGATATATTGCCGGCAGGACCGGATCTTATAGTTGTATTTTCTGCTTGCGTAACAGCCATCGGCTCCGTAGCCGTAGGATTAGTAGCCGGAATTTCAGTAGAAGTATCTGCCTGTAAAACTGTTGTATTGTCGGAAGAAACTATCGTAGTTGAATCATCTAAATTGGCAGCACTGTCAAGCTCGCTAATCAGAGGAGAGAGGGAATTAACAGTATTTGTCGGCAATGCTTCCAGGTAATTTCTCGTTTCGGATGCAAATGAATCAAGCAAGTCGCGGGTATTATTTTTGCTTATTCGGGCAGAAGTCATTCCACCGAAAATACCACCGACAACAGCACATATAACACAAAGCAAAGCCACAAAACGTCGGCTGATTTTCGGTTCTGCCGACTGCACTTCAACCGTGTATTTTGGAGCATAAGTCGAAGGGTTTATATTAAGTTTTTCACTTTTTTGCGTAACGTCTTCAACCGTTGCATCAAAGGTTTTGCGTTTCATTTATGTCACCTATTTGAACAAACTTCTGAACCTCTTGCGAAGTTTTACCATATATAATGCAATAAAACGAGAAAGAACTATGTCATAAAGAATGAGTAAAATATTACCCATAAAAAGTAATATCGGAACCGTCCATTTGCCAAAATCATCCATTCCTTCAATCGGAATCATAAATACGTATATCATAACAACATAAGCAATTATTACGGCAAGATTAAAGGTAAGGAATTTACAAAATATTTCAATTGGTCGTTTAAGCTTTTTTTCAAAAATATTTTTCAGAATCGGATAATATCCGAAAAATGCAACATACATCATTGCTGTTTCTTTATCAGAAAGAATAAGTAATGACAGAAGACTGACAGCAATATAAGTGCAAAATGCCCAGGGTTTGGATATCTCAATTACCATCAAAACCAAAACCGCACCGGCAAAAGCAGGCAGCACATAGGTTAAAAATGGAATTACTGTTGACAAAAGCATAAGAACCAAACTCAACGCAGCGATAATTCCACCAAGAGCAGTTTTTGAACTTTGACGCATTATTTTCTCTCTAACAACAAGGAATACAGTCATGACCTGTTGATTCACAACAGCAATCAAGACAAGATAAGAAAGCACACAATTTACAGCATTCATCAGATGATGAAATTTGTGTTTGGCGGTAACCGCCGGCAGCATCAGCCTGAATTTTTCTGTAAAAATCAGAATACTCGGGATTTGTCGGATCTATATCGCAGGCACGCTTTGCATACTCGGCACTTTCAGTAAATCTTCCTTTTTTATATGTAATCTGTGCGTATATATAATACCATTCTCCGCTTCGTTCATTTTCGGGTATACTTTGCAGCATACCTTCTGCTTCATCATAATTCCCAGCTCGCAGTTTCTGACGAAGGTCAATATAAAACTGAGAATAGTTGCCATATGACCCCGTACCTGAATATGAATAAGCATTGTTTCCTCGACGGGAATCGATTATATTATCATAAGCAGCATTAAGTTCATCCACCTTTGCTGCTATATCGGGTGGCAATTCTTCACCCATATGACCACCGGTGACCTCAAATGCACGCTTTCTGTATGCAATTTTTATTTCCTCATCAGTGGATGAAGGAGTAATACCAAGTATTTCGTATGGGTCCATATATACACCTTTAACTACAAATTAACAAAATTAATAATGTTTTCAAATTGAAGAAAAGTTACCTCATCGAGAGCGTCAACAAATGCACCCGCAGTGATGTTTAATTGAGCATTCATTTCTTCAAGATACTTTTCTTTTTCAGACAAATCTGATATTTTGTATTTTAATACGAACGGATTGTAGTTTCCTGATTTTATATCTTCATCAATATCATCAATTGCATCTTTGAGATATATCCATATGCCCAAACAAAATCCGATTCGATACCTGTTTAATTTAATTTCCTTATTAAACTCACCGTATACAGCAAGTTTCCCGAGAAGTTCGGCAGTAGGTTTTGAAATTTCATCCAAGTCAGAACATTTTTGTGACTCAAGATTTTGTTGAGCTATTATATATTCAGATACATCATTGCAAATATCAGGTCGTAATTTCTTCGCTTTTTTGTATTTCAAAGCAAAATACGGTTGGATAAGTGTATACAAAATTCTCTTCCAAAAACCACTGTCATGAATATTATCAAGCAACTTATGATATGCAAGTATAACAGTCACATCGGCACAAAACTCAAGCTCAGGACTTTTTCTATCAAGATAATGACATATTTTTGTCAAATTAAAGGGACATCTTCCCGAACGAAAAACACACGAGCCATTTAACCCTAAAAGAAATAAAGCAAGATAAGTCAAATCGTAAGTCAAGAGAGCTCTTGCCAAAACTCCGTAACGTTTGCCGAGAATCTTGCAAAGGGAACAATAAATGCCTTTGTATTCATCATATTCCCGAACTTTTATTTCCGGAACATTTATTCTGACTTTGCCATACATAAAATCTTCCCTTTATACTACGTTACAATGAATATAAC
>LSQX01289957.1_pt2 | contig 22876 bp, 10 predicted proteins | sample 654561 | NCBI WGS metagenome assembly LSQX01 (sample SAMN04489861, study PRJNA283612) | anaerobic digester metagenome | isolation source: 4 biogas reactors fed with cattle manure at either 37C or 55C with and... | place: Denmark: Kongens Lyngby | collected 2014
AGAAACTAGAAGAACCTCAAGTTGAAGAAGTTGAAGTTACACTTCCAGTTACTGAAAAAGAGGCTAAACCTGAAGAAGTAGAACCAGAGGTTTTAGTAGTTGATTATGAAAGTCTAAGGGTTGTTGAATTGCGCGAGATGGCTAAAGAAAAAAACATTCCCAGATATAGTACAATGAGAAAAGCTGAACTAATTGAAGCTTTAAAAAATAATTAAAGGGATGCGGTCATCCCTTTTTTCTAAATTGAATAAAATAAATAAATAAGATATAATTATAAGAGGAGGATTTAATTACATGGTTATAACCGCAAAACAGGTAAAGGCGCTAAGAGATATTACTGGAGCAGGGATGTTAGATTGTAAAAAGGCGCTTGAACAAACTGGTGGAGATATTGATAAAGCAGTTATTTATTTAAGAGAAAAAGGCATTGCCCAAGCAGCTAAGAAAAGCTCAAGAATTGCTGCGGAAGGTTTATGTAATGGTGTAGTTGATAATAACACAATTATTCTTTATGAGGTCAATAGCGAAACAGATTTTGTTGCAAAAAATCAAAAATTTTTACAATTAATTGCTACGGTTGGGGAAGCTTTATTAGCTAGCAAACCAAATAACACCGAAGAAGCATTAGAAGTAGTTTATCAAGATAAGACAATTGCTGAACTTTTAGTAGAAGCAACTTCATCAATCGGTGAAAAAATCACTTTAAGAAGAGTTAGCAAACTAACAAAAGAAGCTAGTCAAACATTTGGTTTTTATAAACATATGGGAGGCAAAATAGTTACAGCTGTTGTTGTAAAGGGCTCAGAAGAGGTTGCTAAAAACTTAGCGATGCATGTTGCAGCTCAAAAACCTGTTTACTTAAATCAATCGCTGATTGATGAAAGTTTTATTGCTTCAGAAAAAGAAATTTTATACAATCAAGCAATTGAAGAAAATAAAAAAGAATCAAAACCAAAACCAGAAAACATTATTGAAAGAATGGTTGCAGGGAGATTAAACAAACAGTTAAAAGAGATCTCATTAGTTGATCAAGCATATGTCAGAGATCCTAATATAACAGTTAGCAATTACTTAAAATCAGAAAACGCAAAAATCTTTACCTTCTTAAGACTTGAAGTTGGCGAAGGTATTGAAAAGAGAGAAGAAGATTTTGCAGCTGAAGTAAGTGCCCAGATGAAAGTTTAAAAATAAGGAGCAATCATTATGTATAAACGCGTCATTATTAAGATGAGTGGTGAGGCATTAAAAGGCAATGCTGAATCTGGAATCGACCCCAAAACAGTTGCTGGTTTTGCTCAAGAAATCAAAGAGATTTATGATTTAGGAATCGAGATTGGAATTGTCGTTGGTGGCGGTAACATTTGGCGAGGTAAAAATGCTGAAGCACTTGGAATGGATCGAGCTCAAGCAGACTACATTGGGATGCTTGCGACAATTATGAATGGATTGGCACTTCAAGATGCGCTTGAGAAACTTAAAGTAAAGGTAAGAGTTGCTAGTTCGATTGAAGTCAACCAAGTTTGCGAAAGATATATTAGAAGAAAAGCAGACAAACAGTTAGATTTAAAAACAATCATGATTTTTGTTGGCGGAACAGGTTCACCATATTTTTCAACTGACACTGCAGCAGCACTAAGAGCATTAGAACTTGATGCAGAAGTTATTTTAATGGGTAAAAATGGTGTTGATGGAGTTTATGATAAAGATCCAAACATTTATAAAGATGCAATTATGTATAATGAATTAACTCATAAGTTTGTTTTAGAACAGGGATTAGAAATAATGGATTCGACTGCAGCTTCTTTATGTAAAGATCACAATATTAAATTAGTTGTGTTTAACATGAAAAATGCAGGGAACTTAAAAAAAGCAGTGCTAGGAGAAAAAATTGGCACAAGCGTAAAATAAGGGAGGCTAATCAAAATGGAACAAGCAGACTTATTATTAATTGAACTAGAAGAAAAAATGGAAAAGAGCGTTGTTGCAACAGAAGGCGAGTTTTCCAAAATCAGAACTGGAAGAGCAAATCCTGCCCTTCTTGATTCAATAATGGTTGAATATTATGGTGTTGATACACCAGTTAAACAGATCGCAACAATCACAGTTCCGGAAGGTAACCAACTCTACATTAAACCTTTTGACAGATCAATTTTAAAAAAGGTTGAATATGCAATTGGCACCTCAGCTATCGGCTTAACGCCAATTAATGACGGTAACGGAATTCGTTTGATTTTACCAACGCTAACAGAAGAACGTAGAAAAGAATTGGCCAAAGAGGTTGAAAAAATAGCTGAATCTGGGAAAGTTGCTGTTAGAATGATTCGTCGCGAAGGCAACGATAGTGTGAAAAAATTTGGAATATCAGAAGATTTAGAATACGCGTACTTAGGCGATATCCAAGAACTCACTGATAAATATGTCGAAAAAATGGATCAAGTTGCAGAAAAAAAGATAACGGAAATTCTTTCGATTTAAGACATGCAAAAAAAAGCATGTCTTTTTTTATAGAAATTTCTAAATAAGAGGTTTAATTTTAGTAATTATGTGATATAATTAAATTAAACTAGGAGGGAAAATATGAATAATTACGTAAAATGGATGGATGGAAGAAGCAAATTAGTAAAAGTTCTTTTGGCTTTACCAGTAGTTAACATCACATGGGCACTCTACCGCTTGTTCAAAAGCATAGAGGCGAAGGACACATTGGGAATTGTCTTAGCAATTTTATTAGTTTTATTTGGTCATTTTATTATCTTTATTTTAGACTTGGTGACCTTAATTGCTTATGATAAGTTGCTGTGGTTTTAATTGATTAAAAAGGTGAGTTCGGCTCATCTTTTTTATTTAAGGACTGATGTTAAATAAATTCGTTTTTTCGTTTAGTTCAAACAAATATTAAGCCTAAAGTTGTCAATTCATGATTGGTTGACACTTTTTTTATCTAGTTGATTTTAAAATAAATAAAAAGAGCTCAAGTTTTCTTTTTACAAACAAGTAATAATTTAGTATAATACATAGAGATATTAAGAAAAAGTAGGATGAAAAGATGAAACTTGAAAAGATTCGCCAAAAAGGTGTACCGAGACATCTTGCGATTATTTTAGATGGTAATGGCAGGTGGGCGAAAAGAAGAGGGATGCCTAGAGCTTATGGACATAAGGTTGGCGCTGACAATATAATTAAAGCAGCTCAACTAGCGGATAAACTAGGAATTAAATATTTGACTGTTTATGCTTTTTCAACCGAAAACTGGTCAAGACCTGAACAAGAAGTTAATTATTTAATGGAACTTCCTTTTGAATTATACGAAGAGCATAAAGAAGACATCTTAAGTGATAATCACAATCTTGTTTTAAAACATGTCGGTAGAAATGACCGTCTCCCTAACAAACTAAAAAAATTATTTGCTGAACTTTATGCTAAAACAAAACATCATACCGGGTTAGTTTTACAACTCGCTTTTGATTACGGCTTTTATGATGAACTTGACCAAGCGATTAAAAAGATGATTAAAGATAATAAAACCTCATTTTCAAAAGAAGAGATATTGCCTTATTTATATGTCAATGAACCGGTTGATTTTCTAATCCGAACTTCAGGTGAAAAAAGATTATCTAACTTTTTGCTCTATCAAGTTGGTTATGCTGAATTTTATTTTACTAAAAAACATTGGCCAGCTTTTAACGAGAGAACTTTTTTAAAAGCGATTAAGCAATTCCAAAAACGCGAACGAAGATATGGAGGCCTAAAATAATGAAACAACGGATTATTACCGGAGCAGTTCTTTTAGCCTTTTTTATTCCAATCTTTACAATCAATTATTTGTTTCCTGTTTTTTATGGTTTAATGGTTTTACTTACCGCAATTGGGGCTTATGAAATGTTGTTGATGTTTAATAAGAAAGAGAAGATTTCCCCAGTTTTAATAATTATTACGATTTTGTTAACTGTATTATTTTATTTAGCAATAATTTTTACGACAAATATGCCGATTTTACCTCGTTTTAAAGAATATGTTTTTGATTTAGATTTAAATATTGTAATAATCGCAATCGGTTTTGTACTATTCACTTTAATGGTTTTTATTCCAAGCAATACAATAAGACCTTTAAGTGATTCTTTTACAACTATCATTTATATCGGTCTCAGTTTTTCGGCGATTACGATTTTGCGGATGATGGGAATTAGATTTATTATCTATTTATTTTTAATTACAATGATGACTGATATGTTTGCTTATTTTATTGGAGTTAAGTATGGAAAACATAAAATTGCCCCTAAAACAAGTCCAAAAAAGACTGTCGAGGGTTCAATTGCGGGTAGTATAGCTGGAACAGTTATCGCAAGTTTATTTGCGCTTTTCTTTGATATTTATCCAACTTTTTTAAATCCAGACAATTTAACTACCATCTTTAGTCAATTTTCCAAGATTGGTACCCTCTCAAGGGGTGGACAAGCTCTGATTGTGATTCCTTTAACATTTTTTGCGACTTGTATTAGTCAAATTGGTGATTTAATTGCTTCTAAATTTAAGCGGACATATGAGATTAAAGATTTTGGAAATATATTTCCTGGACATGGCGGAGTAGTAGATCGTTTTGATTCAGCGATGTCAACTGCAGTTTTTTTACTCCTTGTTTTAGCACTTGTTAAGGTATTGTTTCCGTTATGAAAAAGCTTTATATTTTAGGTGGGACAGGAACAATTGGTCACCAAACAATTGAAGTCATAAAAAACCATTCAAATCATTTTAAAGTAATTGGACTGTCACTTGGAAGATCAAAAAAAGCTCAACACGGAGAAATTATTCAAACCTTAAAACCGGAAATTGTTTGTCTGAGAGAAAAGGATTTTAAACTTGAAAGTAAATTTCCTCAAATTAAGTTTGTTTATCAAGATGAGGGATTAGTAGAGTTAGTAAAATATCCTAAGGTGGGAATTGTAGTCAATGGTATTAGTGGTTCAGCCGGTTTAATTCCAACAATTGAAGCGATAAAATCAGGCAAAGATATCGCTCTTGCTAATAAAGAAACTTTAGTGATGGCAGGAGAAATTGTTGGACAATTAGTAGAAAAACATGCTGTTAAATTGTACCCAATTGATTCTGAGCATAATGCGATTTTAAGTGCTTTAAGAGGTGAGACCTTAAAAGAAGTAAAGTCAATCACTATTACTGCTAGCGGTGGTTCCTTAAGAGATTTAAGCCGGGAAGAGCTTAAAAATGTAACCGTTGAAGAAGCTTTAAATCACCCCAATTGGAAAATGGGAAAAAAAATTACAATTGATTCCGCAACGATGATTAACAAAGGTTTAGAAGTTATTGAAGCTCATCATTTGTTTAATCTTGCTTATGAAAACATTCACACAGTAATTCACCCAGAATCAATCGTTCACGGTTTTGTAACATTTGTTGATAATTCAGTAAAAGCGGTTTTAGCTAAACCAAATATGAAAATGCCAATTTTGTATGCACTATCTTATCCCAAGCATTTAGCTAGTGGAATTGAAAATCTCGATTTAACTAATTTAGCTTTAACTTTTGAACCGATTGACTATCAACGCTATCCTTTACTTAAGTATTCCTATCAAGCGGGAAAAAAAGGTGGGCTTTATCCAGTAGTTTTAAATGCGGCAAATGAAGCTGCGGTAAAATTATTTTTAAATAAAAAAATTACATTTTTACAAATAGAAGAGATTGTAATCGAGGAATTAGAAAACTTTAAAACGAATGTTTCAAAGCCAACTTTAAATCAAATAATTACTCTCGATAAAAATATCCAAAGAAAGGTATTAAAAAAATATGAGTTTTCTACTTAATTTATTAGTGTTTATAATTGTCCTTGGTGTTATCGTAGCGATTCATGAACTAGGACATTTAATTTTTGCGAAAAGAGCTAAAATTTTATGTTTTGAATATGCGATTGGAATGGGACCTGTTATTTACCAGAAAAAAGGTAAAGAAACAGACTTTTCAATTCGAGCAATTCCCATCGGAGGTTTTGTCTCAATGGCAGGCGAACAAATCAGCACTGAAATGATTAAAAAAGACCAAATAATTGGGATAAACCTAAGAGAAGATAAAATTATAGATATTGTTTTAGATGAAGCTGTCGAACATCAGTTCAAATTAAAGGTTACTGACTTTGATCTTTATGACGAGGAAGAAACAGGCTTATTTATTGCCGGTCTAGTTGAGGGTGAACTAGTTAAGTATGAAGTGTTAGAAGATGCAGTTTATAAATTGTCTTTAAAAAAAGAAATGAAAATTGCTCCTTACAAAAAATCTTTTGAATCAAAAACATTTCTTCAAAAGTTCCTAACTTTATTTGCTGGTCCAGCGATGAACTTTATTTTAGCTTTATTGTTATTTTTTGTGGTGGCCTCATTTAATGGTAAACCAATAAATAATAATGTTGTTGGTGGTACTGTAGAGTATTATCCCGCTCATGTAGCCGGTTTAAAAAAAGGAGATCAAATCGTTTCTATTGCAGATTTTGAGATTACGAATCGGGAATCAATTGCAAGCGCAATTCAAAGTTTAGACTCTTATGAACAGGTTAAAATCGAAGTAAAGCGAAAGGCGACAAATGCACTTGAAGTTATAATGATGGATTTGGCGGTTGAAATAAATCAACTTGGAATTGCTAACTTTAGTAAGGAAGAAATCTTGATAGGTGATCAAGGAGCAGTTATCGGCAACGCTTTTGGTTATGGTGCAGATAAGCTTCAAGCTGGTGATAAAATTATTAAAGTTAAATATTTGGAAAATGCTGAGGTTGAGATTAACAATTGGTATGATTTAGTTGAAGCGACTAAAGATTTAGATGGTAAACAACTGAGAGTAACATTTATTCGTGAAGCTGAAACTAAAACGGAGTTTATTCATGTTTGGGAAACTAAAGTATTGAAAAGTCAAGGACTTGGCGCTCAAGCAATTTCATTAGGAATTACCGCTGAGACAAAATATAATTTTGGCTATGCGATCGCTTCCTCGTTTACAAGTATTTGGACTTCTTTTACTCAAGTCATAACAATCCTCGGTTTTCTCTTTGGTGGCTCTAGTCAGATTGGAATTAACGATTTAAGTGGTCCGGTGGGTATCTTTAATATAATTGGGCTTGTGATGCAAGGCGGCATTTTATCACTCCTTTGGTTTACTGCATTTTTAAGCGTGAATGTAGGGGTTTTAAATTTATTACCGATTCCAGTTTTAGATGGAGGACGGATTGTCTTTATTACATATGAAGCGATAACAAAAAGAAAAATTCCGCGAAAAGTAGAAAATATAATAATTAATATCTTTTTCATTTTAATGATGATTTTATTTCTATATGTGACTTTTAATGATGTGTTGCGGTTAATTATTAAATAAGGGTTAGAGTTAGTCTTAAAAAGGCTAACTTTTTTTTATCGAAATAAAGGGCTTTATATTATTAATATATGTGCTATAATAAGTATAGACAACTTAGCATTTTTGAAAAAAGACAGAATGTTGTTTGTGATAAATAAAGACTATTAAACAACATAAAATGTCAAACAATTTAATAGTAAATAGTAAAACTTTAAACCTTGATTATCTATTTCAACAACACTAGTAATTAATTGATTAATGTCTTCGTTATTCTAGATTAGATTTAATTTACGCAAATGCGAAAAGGAGGAACTATGAGAAGAAGACTATTTATAGTTTTAAGTTTTGTATTATTGGGCTTTTTGTTGGTTGCATGCGACGAAACAAATTATAAAGTTACATTTGATGTAGCCGGAGGCACACCAGCAATTGCAAGCCAAACGATTAAAGATGGCGGATTAGTCACGAAGCCTGCAAATCCAAAAAAGGATGGCTTTACATTTAAATTTTGGCAAGAAAAAGAGTCAGCAGAAGAGTGGGTATTTGCTAGTGACAAAGTGACTAAAAATATTACATTAGTAGCACAGTGGGAGGAAGCGCCTCCAGAAGTAGAAAAAGTTAAAGTTACCTTTGATGTTAAAGGTGGAACGCCAACGGTTCCAATTCAAACAATTGACAAGGGTGAAAAAGCGACAAAACCTACAGATCCAACTAAAGAAGGATATGATTTTTTAGGTTGGTATAAAGGTGAAGCTGAATATGATTTTAATACTGCGGTTAATGAAGATATCACTTTGGAGGCTAAGTGGGAAGAACAAGAATTAGCATATACTTATACTTTAGAATTTAGCGTAACAGCCCCTGAAGGCACAGAAGGTGATGTTTATGTTATTGGAACTTTTATCAAATGGGATTTAACCAAAATAGTTAAATTAACAAAAGATTCAGCCGGCAATTATGAAGGCTCTTATGTAGTTAAATCAAATGAAGCAATCGCTGAAATAGAATATAAATACTTCAATAGTGCAAGTTGGGATGATCCTGAAGGTGATGAAAACTATGATTATCGCGATGATCGCGTCCATCAAATGGTTGAAGGAATTAATCAAATCAGTGATGTTATTTTGAGTTGGGAAACTGAACAAAAACCGGAAAAAATTGCCAAGCCCATTTTAGAATATGATGAAACTAATAAAGTCATCAGTTGGGAAGCGGTAGAAAATGCTTTAGAATATGAGGTCTATATTAGACTTGAACAAAACCATTTTAAAGTAGCAACAACCAATGAAACATCATTCGACCCCTTATTGGTTAGCGAAGGACTGGAAGGTTCTAACTACTTTTATGTTATCGCGATTGCTAAACAAGGTCATCTAAATTCAGATAATTCTGAAGAAGTTTTATTTGATGTTCCTTATCTAACAAAATCTTTATTAGTTGGTAACACCTTCACTCAAGTAGCATTTGTTACTGCAGAAAATTACTTTGCGAGAAGAAATGCGACAGATGCTTCTGCACCGAGCAATATTTTATATGCAATAAGTGGAGTTAAAGAATATTTAGCAAGTGGTAAGACCATTAATGAAGCATTTAGCACAGTGGCTTTACTCGATGAAGATTATCAAGTTACCTTTGTTAGAAATATTTTAGCTAAACAGACTTATACAGCAGAAGAAGGCTGGTTTGTTGATGAAGCTTATGAATCAAATAATGCCCAATTAGTTGAATTAGATGATTACCTCAATGAAGGTGACTATTTAATAATTGGGAAAAACCAAAAAAATGTTACCTTTAAAGTCGATGGTGAAGAAAAAACAGCTCAAGCTAGAGAATTTTTAGCTTATCATGTAGTTAACACTTGGGAAAGTTTCCCAAATCCAGCAGAAGCACCTGCTAATGGTTGGCGAGCTCCGATGGGAGAGTTTGTTGATGCCAAAGCGATTATTTTTGCGTTTGATGCTGATGAGCCTGCTAAAGCATTTGCTTATATTGAAGATGTTGGTTATCCATCAATTGCAGACGCTATTACTGCTGCAGCAGAAGGAGATACAATTTTACTTATTGCTGGTGAACATGAAGAGTCGTTTACAGTTGACAAAAATGATTTAAGTTTTGCTCCTGTTGCGGGTAAGGTTGCAGTATTAAAAGGAGTTGTAAGTTTAGTTGATGATTTAAAGGGTGTTAAGTTTGAAGGTTTAGAATTTACTGGTGATGCATATATTCATGCTCCGGGTAAAATTGATGATTTTGTCTTTATTAACAATAAGGTTTATGGTACAACATTAGCAAAATCAGAATATAAGCCAAGAAATTTAACTGATGTCAATGCCTTTATTCGTTTATTCCACGCTCCAGCTGTCAATGATATAGTTGGAAATGTCACAATTAAAGATAACGAGTTTACAAACATCTCATCTGATATTATTTCAATCGCCAGAACAGCAGTAGATAAAGAAATATTAATTGAAGGAAACCTCTTCCATAATTTCCCAAATAGTGCAATTAGATTTGATGGCAATAGAAATAATGCTACTCATAATGTTTTTGATAATGTCTTTAAACAAGATGTGGCTGGCGAAAACATCAATGCGATTGCCTTTGTCTTTTATGCTCCAACAAGTGGTAATAAACAAGTTATCAATATTGTCGGTAATGAATTTATTAATGTTGGCAATGATTCAATGGATTTTGAATCAGAATCTGGTCATCCAGGTTCAGGAACAATCGTTTTTGCAGTCTTTAACGATCAACCAGTAGAACTCAACATCAATGATAATGTCTTTAGAAACGTGACTCGCGCTATTCACTTTAGAAATGCAGGCGCTAAGGCACTTATTGATGCTGATTTAACCGGAAATGTCTTTGAAAATGTTTCAGATTATTACTTATATCAAGCAAGACCGGGGACTTACCCAGCTCCCGAAGCAGATTTCAATGATAATATGTTTATCGATGAAGAAGGCGAAATAATTACTGACTTAGCAGTTATTGGAGCGAAAATCATTAATAATGTAAGTTATGAAAGATTACAAGATTTAGTTAGAGTAACATTTGACCTCGCTTATCCAGAAGCTCCTAGCGCCGAAGTTGTTTATATTAAAGAAAATGAAACAGTTAAAAAACCAAAAGATCCAGAACGTTTCGGTTGGCTTTTTGCTGGTTGGTTTTTAGCGGAAGAAGAATTTGAGTTTACGACAGAATTAACAGAAGATACTACTTTGACCGCTCATTGGACATATAACATGCTTGAAGCACCTGAAATTGAATTAACTGAAGAACTTATTGGTTGGGAAGCAGTTGTGGGCGCCATCAGTTATGATGTTTATCTTGAGGTTGCAGGTCAGTCATTTAAAGTAGCGACGATTGATGAAGTTTCTTTTGATCCGCTAGCTGTTAGCAGGGGTTTAGAAGGTTCAAACTATTACTATGTTATTGCGATAGGAGATGAAAAAATCTCTGAAGCTTCAAATAAAGTTTCATTTAACGTTCCTTATGTTACAAAAAGGTTTGCAGTAGAAGATGTTGTCGCTGAAGTTGCGATTGTTACTGCAGAAAACTATTTCGCAAGAAGAAATGCGACAGATGCGACTAAACTTGGAAATTATTTATATTTAGTAACTGGGCTTTATGAGCATTTAGAAGCTGAAAAACCAGCGACAGAAGCCTTTAGTGTTGTTGCATTACTCGATGAGGATTATAAGGTTACATTTGTAAGAAATATCTTTGCCAAACAAACTTATACTGCAGCTGACGGTTGGTTTGAAGATGATGATTATGCTAATAATGATGCTCAACTAGTTAAAATAGATGAACACATCAAACAAGGCGATTATTTATTGATTGGCAAAAACGCTCTCACAGCAGCGATAACATTTGCTGGTGAAGAAGAAACTGTTGATGCAAGAGAATTACTTGCATACATTCTTGTCAATCCATGGGATGATTTCCCAGCAGCGGCAGTTGCGCCAAAGGGATGGCGTGCTCCAATGACCGAGTTTATTGATGCTAAAGAAGTTATTGTTGTAGTTGGTGATGAACCTATTCCAGATGAGCCATTTGAATTTGATGATCCTGTTTTCTATATAAATGAATCTTATATTGATACCACAGTAAATGATATTGATGCCTTTTATAATGCTGGACCTGGTGCTAATATGAGATTAGACACTTATCAAAAGAGTGCATTTGTTTATGACTATGCAACTTTAATAGCTGCTTTAGATGATGAAGCCGTTAAGACATCTAATGCTGCTAATGGAAGTTATCCGTTATTGTCCAACGGTTTGGTTGCGGTCTTTGATGAAAATTGGAATTTAGTTGTAGCTAGAGCGGCAACAGGAATAGATGAAAGTGCGTATGAGATTTATGGTGATGGCACATTTAGAGCTCAAGATGGTTCCTTTACTTGGAATGCTACTCATGCAAATTCTCCTGAAGTAAATGGTTTGATTAAAAATTTAGGCATTATAACTCCACCAGGTGGTTATGTTGCAATCTTCCCTTATCAAGGGGTAGGCGATATTCGTAAATTTGGCTTTGTAAACTTTTATAATTCAGAATATACTGGCGGACATTTGAGTTCTGATCCGGAAGCTGGTAGCAATTATTATGGTTATGATGAGGCTTATTATAGTACTGTAGTCTTTGGAGTCAAGGAAAGACCAGCCGAATAATTAAAATGAAAATATAAGCCGAGGGCAAGATACTCTCGGCTTATCACCTCTTTTTTCAAAGAGAAAAACTATATTAATAGTAAAATTAAATATAAAAGATAGTCATTGTTAAACTTAAAAGAATCAAATTATTAGAAAAATTATCTTTAATTTTAGAAAATGAGATTTTTTTTACACTAGTAAAAAGGGCTTTTAAATCAAGGCATTTATGATATAATAAATGTAAGCGATAAATAAGATAATAAAAATTAAGTTACAGATGTAATTTATTTTTTCCCAAATGTTGTAAGCGTTTACTAAAAATGGTTGTATTTTAGATGAATAAAAATTAAATAGTTAAAAAGGAAAGGGTGATGCCTTAAAGATTAAAACGATAATAAGAAAATAGTCAATTAATTTTGTTTATATTTTTTTGATGTCTTCGTTGTTTTAAATTTAATTTACGCAAATGCGAAAGGGAGGAACTATGAAAAGAAGACTATTTGCAGTTTTAAGCGTTGTATTGTTTGGCTTACTACTGGTAGCGTGTGGAGATAAGAATTACAAGGTAACATTTGATGTTGCGGGTGGTACTCCAGCTATCGCAAGCCAAACGATTAAAAAAGACGGTTTAGTAACTAAGCCTAGCGATCCGACAAAAGACGGATATACATTTAAACTTTGGGAAGAGAAAACTTCTAAAAAAGAATGGAAGTTTGCAACCGATAAAGTAACAAAGAATATTACTTTAGTCGCCCAATGGGAGGAAGTGCCTCCAGAAGTAGAAAAAGTTACAGTCACTTTTGAGATGAAAGGTGGAACTCCAGCAGTTGCCGCCCAAACAATTGACAAAGGTGCAAAAGCGACAAAACCTGCAGATCCAACAAAAGACGGATTTGAGTTTTTAGGTTGGTATAAAGGCGAAACTGCTTATGACTTTACTGCTGCAGTTAACGAAAATCTTACTTTAGAAGCTAAGTGGGAAGAACTCCCGCCAGTAGTTGATAAAGTTACAGTCACTTTTGATGTTAAAGGTGGGACTCCAGCAGTTGCTGCCCAAACTATTAATAAAGGTGCGAAAGCAACAAAGCCTGCAGATCCAACAAAAGATGGCTATGAGTTTTTAGGTTGGTATAAAGGCGAAACTGCTTACGACTTTACTGCTGCAGTTAACGAAAATATTACTTTAGATGCCAAATGGGAAGCTGCTGATGGCAAACTTGTCTATAAGTTCAATGGTGGTTATTTAAGTGTTGCTGATATTATTGCCGAACAAGATGGTGAAAAAATTGTCGCAACAACTTATGCAAGAACTGATTGGTCTGGCGGAAGCATTACAGTCGGTCACGCAAGAGTGGGCGCTTATTGGCTTACTATGGCGTTTAAAGAAACCGACGCTGTTGGCGTTTATGAATTAGTTGGTAAAGGTACCGGATTTGAAGATGATGAAGCGACACTCTACATCTCATATCATGATGATATTACATCAGATTATGCTGATGATATTGCTGCTATTTACGCAGATATCGAAGAGGGAGATTTTGTCGTAATTGAAAACCTTCCTGAAGAAGCAGGAACAGGGCTAGAAATCAATCTTTATTTCATGGATCCATTTGAAATTAAAGCAGAACTTGAGTTTGAATTAGCAGATGTTGATGCTTTGCTAGCTCCAGCTCGAAGCGGACATCACTTCGTAGGTTGGTATGATAATGAAAATTTATCAGGTGAACCTCTAACTCTTGAAGATTTACCAGAATTAAGCGTTGATGATGTTGTTTTATATGCTAAATGGAAAGAAATAGAATATGTATTTGTAGAATTTGACACTTTAGAAGGAACTCCAAAACCAGCTGATCAAAAAATTGAAAAAGGTGAAAAAGCTGAAAAACCTAATGATCCAACCAAAGTTGGTCATGATTTCTTAGGTTGGTTTGTTGCTGATGTTGAGTTTGACTTTGATGAGCCTGTAACTGCAGATGTTGTTATTGTCGCTAAGTGGGATGAACACAATAAATTTAAAGTTACATTTAAAGAAGACGAAGATGATGATGATCCTCTTGAAGTATATGTTTACGAAAGCTTAAACGTTGATAAACCAGATGATCCAACAAAAGATGGGCATGAGTTTTTAGGTTGGTTTGCGCCAAATGCACCTCGAGTCTTTGATTTTTCTACACCAATTACTAATAATTTAGTTTTAACAGCTAAATGGAGAGAATTTACAGCTACAGTAACTGTTACTTTTGACTTAGATTATGATGATGCTCCTGAAATTCCAGATGCAATAGTTGAAGTCGGTGCGAAAGTAACTGAACCTGCAGAACCAGAAAGAGATGGATTTGTGTTCTTAGGTTGGTACGAGGAAGATGCAGTTGAAGCATTCGATTTTAATCTAGATCTTACTGAAGATGTTGATTTAATCGCAAACTGGTTAGAAATCAAGTCATACGAAATTAATTATCACTTAAATGATGGAACACTTGGTTTAGAATTTGATGATCGGGATGACATGGTTGAAGCATTCCTATCTGATTTCTACGATTTCTTAGTTGCTAAAGAAGTACTTGATCCAGATGCTATTGATTTAGTTACATTTATTCATGGCGAAGGTGAAACAACTGGTTATGGCGGTTTATATACTAGTGGCACAGATAGTGATATCTATACACCACACTTACTAGATGGCAATAATTTTGCTGTTGATCCAGATACAGGTAAGTTTATCAATCAAGTTGAATATAATGATTGGGTACCATTAATACTTGCTATGGAAGTATATACTAACACCGGTAACCCTGTACAACATATCTGGGGAGTTGCTTGGGCAAGAGTTAAGCCTTTCTTCCAACAAAGAAACCTCTGGCCAGGACAACACGTTGGCGAAAAATTACAAGCGATTGAAGATGCTTATACAAACGTTCCAGAAGAATACTTAATTCCTAGAAGTTATCTCAATAGTGAAGAAGTTATCTTACCAATACCTAAAAAAGAAGGATTCGATTTTAAAGGTTGGCATGACAATGAAGATCTTTTAGGGGATGTTATAACTAAGATTGAAAAATACTCTGATGGCGATAGAGATTTATATGCAAATTGGGCAGTTTTAGATCTTATTGAAGTCACGTTCGATTTTGACTATGGTGATGATCCGATTGTTGTTGTTGAAGTTCGCAAAGGAGAAACAGTAGAAGCACAAGAAGTGCCTGAAAGATTCCCATACCGCTTTGATGGCTGGTATGAAGAAGATGCTACTGATCCATTTGACTTTGGAACAGCGATTGTTGCTGAATTAACTCTAATCGCAAAATGGACAGAGCTTGATACTGTAACGATTAGTTTCGATTTAGATTATGATGATGAAACACTTCCTGATGTTGTAATTCTTAAAGGTGAACAAATAGAAGCACCAGAAGTACCAATCAGAGATGAATATGATTTTGTCGAATGGTTACTTGATGATGAAACTTATGACTTTGCTGATGCTGTAGATAAAGATATTACCTTAGTTGCTGCTTGGGTTTTATCACCAAATATCGTTTATAACTTAAATGATGGAACATTAGATGCAGATGCAATAATTGAATTATTAGACACAACTTATTTTGCAGCACCTAGTCCAACTTCAGTTAATGGAACTGAAACTAATATTGGATCAAGAGGTCTAGCTTGGTGGTATACACTTGCACTAAAAGAAACTGAGCAAGAAGGCATTTATGAACTAGTCGGCAAGGGCTCAGGAGGCTCAGCAGGTTATTCGCACCCAGATGCAACACTTTATATAAACTATCACGATAGTTATGCGGGTGACTACCTAACTGTTATTAAGGGACTTTTCAACAATGCGCCAGTTGGTTCGTTGTTTATTATTGAAAGTCTAGATGCCCCAATCGAAGTTTATTATGTTGCTTCAGTCCCAAGCGTTATTACAATTAGATTTAAGAAAGTTGAAAGCTTATTAGAACCTATTCGCGGTGCCCATGCATTTGGCGGTTGGTTTGAAGAAGCAGACTTTAGCGGTGAAGAAGTAACTGAACTGCCAGCATCAATTGATGAAACCTTAGAATTGTATGCAAAGTGGAATCCAGTTGCACCTGATGCACCCGAAATTGCTTATGACGAAAATCTTGGTGTTATTTCTTGGCCACAAGTTCCTTTTGCAGATGAATATGAAGTTTATCTTAAAATAGCTGCGACATCATTTAAAGTTGCAACTATTGCTGAAAATTCTTTCGATCCACGTGCAGTTAGTGAAGGGCTTGAAGGGTCTAATTATTACTATGTAAAAGCGATTAGAGGAACATTAGCTTCTGATGCATCCAATGATGTTCTTTATAATATTCCATATGTCAAGCAACAATTAACTGTTAGTGGTATAGTTACTGATGTTGTGGTTCTTACAGCGGAAAACTATTTCGCAAGAAGAAATGCGACAGATGTGACTAAACTTGGTAATTATCTATATTTAGTAACAGAACTTTATGAGCATTTAGAAGCTGAAAAAGCTGCAAATGAAGCATTTAGTGTCATTGCTTTACTTGATGAGGATTATAAGGTTACATTTGTAAGAAGTATCTTTGCCAAACAAACTTATACTGCAGCTGATGGTTGGTTTGAAGATGATGATTATGCTAATAATGATGCTCAACTAGTTAAAATAGATGAATACATCAAACAAGGCGATTATTTATTGATTGGCAAAAACGCTCTCAAAGCAGCGATAACATTTGCTGGTGAAGAAGAAACTGTTGATGCAAGAGAATTACTTGCATACATTCTTGTCAATCCATGGGATGATTTCCCAGCAGTAGCGGTTGCGCCAAAGGGATGGCGTGCTCCAATGACTGAGTTTATTGAAGCTAAAGATGTAGTGTTGAGTTTTGGTGAACCTGTATATGATTATGTAGCTTACATCGACGATGTTGGTTATTTAACTATTGCAGAAGCTCTTGCAGACGCAGCTGAAGGTGACACTATTTTATTAGCTGCTGGCGAACATGTTAATGAATTTAGAGTTGAAATAGATAATTTAACATTTAAGCCTTATGATGCTAATGAGCAAGTTATTTTAAAATCTTTAATTACCTTTAAGAACAATTTAAAAGGTGTTAAATTTGAAGGTTTAGAATTTACTGCTAATGCTCAATTACATGCACCTGATGGTATTGATGATTTTGTCTTCATTAACAATAAAGTTTATGATTTAGATCTTGTACCTACTGCTTATGCTCCAACATCACGAATCGACGTTAATTCATTTATTAGATTTTATAAATTAGCGGGTTCAAATATTGTTGGAAACGTTACGATTGAACATAACAAATTTGAAAATATTGATGCTGACATTATTTCAATGGATCGAACTAAAGATAAAGAAATTAATATTAGATACAATGAATTTAATAATTTCGTGAATAGTGCGATTAGATTTGATGGCGGTTACAATAATGGAACATATAATATAGTTGGTAACACATTTAAACATGATACAGCTGGAGAAAATAAAAATGCTATTTTATTTAGAGCATTTGCTCCAGAAACTGGCAATAAACAAGTTATTAACATTAAAGACAATGAATTCATTAATGTTGGCAATGAGTCAATGGATTTCAACGCAAGTAATGGTCACCCAGGTTCAGGAACAATCCTTTTTGGAGTATTCAATGATAGATTAACTGAAGTCTATATTAATGGTAACTTATTTGAAAATGTTGCCCGCGCAATTCACTTTAGAAATGCTGGCGCAAAAGCTGATTTGTCAGGAGATTTCTCAAATAATATATTTAAAAATGTCGCTGACTATTACCTCCATCAAGTAAGACCGGAAACTCATCCAGCTCCTGAAGCTAATTTCTACTATAACTTATACTTTGATGATCAAGGAGATTCAATTACTGATTTTGAAATTATTGGACAAAAGATTGTCAATAACGAAAGTTATGATAAGCTAATGACTGAAGTTTCTGGCGAAATGACAGCTTATGAAGTTGATGGTGTTGTAGTTGAAGCAGGCGATGAAGATGATACTTATGTCTTTGGCGGCTTGATTCCTAGTTATGAAGAGGATTTAGCAATTGGAAGAATCGCTGGTAATAGAGTAGGTGTGAAAATATTTGCTCCTGAAGGCGTAAACTTAAAACAAGTCCTTGTTATAATTGGCAATAAACAGTATGTCTTTGACGATGTTAAAGATGGCCCTGACCATTTCCAATGGTGGCCACTAGTAACGGAAGCTGGACAAGAATTTGAAGCTGTTGTTGTCTGGAACATGTTATCAACACAAACATTTACAGTTAAGATTAAAGATGATGCTGAAATAGCTGTCGCATATATTGAAGATGTCGGCTACGCTTCAGTAGCAGATGCGATTGCCGCTGCAGCAGAAGGAGATACAATCCTTTTAGCTCCGGGTGAATATAACGATCCACTTTCAGTTGCTGTAAATGATTTAACATTTGCGCCAATTAAAGGGTCAAAAGTTGTTTTCACTAACAAAATCGAATTAGCTGCTAATTTAGAAGGAGTTAAGTTTGAAGGTTTAGAATTTACTGGTGAAGCATATATCCATGCTCCTGGTAAAATTGATGATTTTGTCTTTATTAACAATAAGGTTTATGATACAACATTAGCAAAATCAGAATATAAGCCAAGAAATTTAACTGATGTCAATGCCTTTATTCGTTTATTCCATGCTCAACTTATTCATAATATGGTTGGAAATGTAACGATTAAAGATAATGAATTTACAAACATCTCATCTGATATTATTTCAATCGCCAGAACAGCAGTAGATAAAGAAATATTAATTGAAGGAAACCTCTTCCATAATTTCCCAAATAGTGCAATTAGATTTGATGGCAATAGAAATAATGCTACTCATAATGTTTTTGATAATGTCTTTAAACAAGATGTGGCTGGCGAAAACATCAATGCGATTGCCTTTGTCTTTTATGCTCCAACAAGTGGTAATAAACAAGTTATCAATATTGTCGGTAATGAATTTATTAATGTTGGCAATGATTCAATGGATTTTGATCCAGTAACTGGTCATCCAGGTTCAGGAACAATCGTTTTTGCAGTCTTTAACGATCAGCCAGTAGAACTTAACATCAATGATAATGTCTTTAGAAACGTGACTCGCGCAATTCACTTTAGAAATGCGGGTGCTAAGGCACTTATTGATGCTGATTTAACCGGAAATGTTTTTGAAAATGTTTTTGATTATTACTTATATCAAACAAGACCGGAAACTTATCCAGCTCCAGAGGCAGACTTCAATTATAACTTATTCATTGATGAAGAAGGCGAAATAATTACTGACTTAGCAGTTATTGAAGCGAAAATCATTAATAACGTAAGTTATGAAAATATTCTAAAAGAAACTTCAGGTCGGATGACAGCTTATGAAGTTGATGGTGTAGAAGTTGAAGCAGGTGAAGAAGCTGACACTTATATCTTTGGTGGTGTAATACCTTATTATGAAGAGGATTTAGCAATCGGAAGAGCTAAAGGTCATCGTGTAGGTGTGAAAATATTTGCTCTTGAAGGTATAAACTTAAAAGATGTCTTAGTTACAATCGGCGAGAACGAATATATCTTTGATGATGTTAAAGATGGAGTCGACCATTTCCAATGGTGGCCACTAGTAACGGAAGCTGGTCAAGAGTTTACAGCGGTTGTTCGTTGGAATAGCCTTTTTAGTCAAACATTTACCATTAAAATTGCTGAAGATGCAGAATTAGAAACCCTTGTTGAACCAGAAATTGCCTATGATGAAGATTTAGAAGTAATTTCTTGGGATGCAGTACCTAAAGCTAACAGTTATGAAGTTTATCTCGTAATTGCAGCTCAGCCATTTAAGGTTGCGACTATTGATGAAACCTCATTTGATCCGATTACAGTAAGTGAAGGATTAGAAGGCTCTAACTACTTTTATGTAAAAGCAGTAAGAGATGATTACGTGAAATCAAACAACTCTAACCAAGTCTTATTTAATGTTCCTTTTGTTAAAGAAGTAATGATGGTAGGGGACGTTACCACTGAAGTAGCGGTTGTTACAGCAGAAAACTATTTCGCAAGAAGAAATGCGACAGATGCGACTAAACCTGGAAACTATCTATATTTAGTTACTGGACTTTACGAACATTTAGAAGCTGAAAAAGCTGCAACTGAAGCATTTAGCGTTGTCGCATTACTCGATGAGGATTATCAAGTTACATTCGTTAGAAATATCTTTGCTAATCAAACTTATACTGCAGCTGATGGTTGGTTTAGTGATGCTGCGTATGCAGCAAATAATGCTCAATTAGTTGAGATAGATCAATACATCAACCAGGGCGATTATTTATTAATTGGTAAAAACGCTCTAACAGCAACAATAACTTTTGCTGGCGAAGAAGAAACTGTTGATGCAAGAGAATTACTTGCATACATTCTTGTCAATCCATGGGATGGTTTCCCAGCAGCGGCAGTTGCGCCAAATGGATGGCGTGCTCCAATGACTGAGTTTATTGATGCCAAAGATGTAGTTTTATACTTTAGAGAAGAAAAAGGCTTAAAAATTAATTATGACCTTGGCGAATATGGCTTTTATGGCAAAACAAGAGAAGAATTAGTCAATGAGTTTTTAGATGATTATACCGATTTTTATAATACTGCAAATAATGCTAATTTAGAACGTGTAACGCTATTACATCCCAATGATGATGGTTATGATGTGAGTACAGCATTAGTTGGAAGATTGGATAATGCAAACGCAAACACGGCAAAAATATTCCAAGATGACGATTTTTATAACAAATGGATTTGGATTATTGAGTACACGAAACTTAATAGAATTTTGGGTAAAGACGATTTTGATGCTTTGATAAATAAAACAGCAACAGATGGAAGTGGTATAGTAAAATACGAATTATGGGCTTTTCTTAGCGAAAGACGCCACACATCCTGGCCTGTAAGCAGTGATTATAGAGATTATAATAACGCCAATGCATTTTGGACTTTTACTCCTTACAACAAAGTTGAACAACAAGCTGATGTAGTTTTTGACTTACTAGATAATCAATTAATTGAATCATGGAATCCAAAATATGTGTTTAAAGGATTTTATGATCAAAATGATAATTTAGTAGAAAAACTTCCAGCAAGAATTACAAAAGATTTCTTATTAACAGTTAAATGGGAAAGAGCTTATGATTACCATGAAACATTTGAAGAAAGACCCTTTACTACATCTTATACTATAGTTAATTTTGATGGTGATTCAGGCACTTCATGGGAAGCACACGCGAGAGACGAAGGTGCTCATTCAATTAATGGTACTGGAATTATCTTCCAAAGTGCTTCTGCAAGTTATCTTGAGATTACTTTCACTAATGGTGTAGGCGGACTTTATTTTGAATATCGTAAAGCCTTTACTGGGGCAAATGCTAGACAAATCGAAGTACTAGTTAATGGAGTTCAAAAGTTTGTTACTCCTGAGTTTGGCTCAGGAGCTGGTGCCCAAGAAGCTATTTATGTGTTTGAAGAAGAAATTAACAAAGCAGGATACGTTGTTGTTAAAATCAAGAACGTTGGAAGTGGAACGGGTAACCAATTTACATTAGCGAATGTAAAGTGGGAAGACTATGATGATGGAAAAGAAAAAGTTCTAGTTGATTTTGACTTGGATTACGCAGAAGGAGAAAACTTCAAAATTCAAATCAATAAAGGTGAAACTCTAACTGCTCCAACAGATCCTGAAAGAATAGGTTATGATTTTGTTCACTGGTATTTAGATGATGAAGAGGTTGCATTTGATTTTGATGCAACAATTGATGAATCAATAACGCTTAAAGCTAAATGGGAAGAAGAAAAAATTTCTGGCCCACAAACTATAATAGCATCATATCCAGCGGGTACCACAACCAATATGGCAGCAAATGAAAATAACGCGTCACTAATTGGCTTAAATCCTAATATCTTTGATGTAAAGACTGAAAAGAAATCAGCAAGTAACGAAGTTGGTTTAAACCAAGCAGGTCAAATAAGACTTTATGCTCATAGAGCTAGTGGAGACGGAACTAAACTAACTATTGAAATTGATGATGACTATGTTATTACTGATGTTAAGTTTGTCTTCGGTGCCTCAACATATACTCCAAGAGCAGAACTGATTTTAGGCTCAGGAGTTCCAATTGAACTGAGCGCAGCAGAAGTTACCAATGACAGTTATGAAGCAAATAATTTAGAAATTACTGAATTTTCGCTTCAAAATATTCAAACTACAGATGATTCTGGAAGTAACGGTCAAGTGTTTATTCTTTCAATTGAAATAACATTTGAACCTATTGAAGACTGATTAAGAGTTAGAAGGAGGACTTACATTGATTTGTAGGTCCTTTTTTTCTTAGTTAGGGAGGTTTAAAAATAAGGTTATTTGTAGATAAAGAACTAGCTATAAGCTTTATAATGTCATTATAAAATATAGAAGAAAAAAATAAAATCAAGAATTATTAGAAAAAAACAGTCCTAAATTACAATAGAGAGCAGTAATTTTATTTTAAAAAGAAAAAAAGTTAAAAACATTTTGATTTTTGCGTGTTATTTGGTATAATGTTTGTGGAGAAAACTATCATTAATAGGTAAAGGAGCCCGTTTTATATTTTTAAAATAATTTAATATATGAGACAAAATATAAAATCGGGTGAAAAGTATTGACAACCCGATTTTATAATGATAGAATAAACAAGCGCGCATAAATTTGGAGCGCAAATAGGTCTTTGAAAACTGAATCGTGATGAGAAAGAAAAGAAACGGATTAAACAAAGAAAAAAGCTAGAAACAAACTAAGAAAATAAAACGATACAAAATTATTGGAGAGTTTGATCCTGGCTCAG
>LSQX01136199.1_pt2 | contig 22875 bp, 15 predicted proteins | sample 654561 | NCBI WGS metagenome assembly LSQX01 (sample SAMN04489861, study PRJNA283612) | anaerobic digester metagenome | isolation source: 4 biogas reactors fed with cattle manure at either 37C or 55C with and... | place: Denmark: Kongens Lyngby | collected 2014
ACACCCGGCTATACCCGTGAGCCTGTTCTGCCCGGCAAGAAAGGCACCATCTCTGCAAAATACTCCACCATTGCCAGACCCGGAAAATTCAGCAAGACCATTACCGTTTATACCAATGTACCTGATACGGTCTATGTGCTACGGATCAAGGGTAACGTGACACCGAAAAAATAAAATCCATTTCTGGATTTGAAATAGTAACCGAATGAGGTATCTTTGCATAAGACTTCATTCGGTTTTTTAATTTAAACAAATGTATGGAACATCCCGAGAACGACCCGAAGTACAACGGCCTGAAAGTGAACAAAGGTATTGCACAACCGCCCAGCGTGAATCCTTACCTGAAGAAGCGTGTGAGAAGCAACGCCTACACCGTCGCTGAATATGTGGAGGGTATCCTGGCAGGTGACAGGGTGATACTCAGTCAGGCTGTCACACTGGTGGAGAGCTCGCGTCCGGAGCATCAGGAGACAGCGCAGGCCATCATCGAGCAGTGTCTTCCTCATTCCGGGAATGCTGTCCGGGTAGGAATCACGGGTGTCCCCGGTGCAGGAAAGAGCACTTCTATCGATGCATTCGGGATGCATCTGCTGGAAAAAGGGCACAAGCTGGCAGTGCTGGCCATAGACCCCTCCAGTGAACGCTCCGGGGGCAGTATCCTGGGCGACAAGACACGGATGGAGAAGCTTTCCATGGAGAAGAACGCTTTTATCCGCCCTTCACCATCGGCTGGATCACTGGGAGGTGTAGCACGTAAAACAAGGGAGTCGATCGTGCTCTGTGAGGCTGCCGGCTTTGATTACCTGTTTGTTGAAACGGTTGGCGTGGGACAGTCGGAGACAGCCGTTCACTCGATGGTTGATTTCTTCCTGCTGATACAGATTGCCGGTGCGGGAGATGAACTGCAGGGCATCAAAAGAGGCATCATGGAGATGGCCGATGGTATCGTGATCAATAAGGCCGACGGAGACAATATCGATAAAGCGAAGATGGCACAGCGGCAGTTACGCAATGCCCTGCATCTCTATCCCCTGCCCGAATCAGGCTGGTCCCCCGAGGTGCTCACCTATTCAGGTTATTATAACCTGGGTATTACCGAGGTGTGGGATATGATTCACCGTTACATCGATTTTGTGAAACAGAACGGCTTCTTCGACCTCAGGCGGAGGGAACAGGCGAAATACTGGATGTTCGAAAGCATCAATGAACAGCTGCGTAATGGTTTTTACCGGGATCCGGAGATTGCGAAGCTGTTGTTACAGCTGGAGGATGAGGTGCTCCACTCCCGTAAAAGCTCTTTTGTAGCTGCCAGGGAAGCGATCGGGAGGTATTACCGCAACGGAAAATAAATATTGCCTTTCGCCCCTGTCACTGTAAGCAATCATAGTGACAGATGCGAAAATTCAGAAAAAAAACAGCTTTATGCGAACAACGGTAGAAACTTTTACTTAATTTTGCACGATAAGAAGGCGCACTCTTCTAACGGTTAGGAAAATTGTTTCTCAGGCAATGAATAGCAGTTCGATTCTGCTGTGCGCTACATAATAATCAGTTCCCCGACAAATGATGGAAAAATAAAAAGCGAGACCCCCGGGTGATCTCGCTTTGTCTCTTTTATGCCCCCTTATTACGCTTATTCTACCGACATATTGTGGAACACGTTCTGCACATCTTCGTCCTCTTCGAACTTATCCAGCAGTTTATCAATCTGCGCACGTTGTTCTTCGGTCACAGGCTTGGTCTCGTGCGGTATACGCTCAAATTCGGCTGAGTGAATCTCGAAGCCGTTATCTTCCAGGAAGGACTGGATGCCGGAATAGGATTTAAAATCCCCGTACAGCAGGATCTCCCCTTCGTCCAGTGCTACTTCATCAACGCCATAGTCAATCAGCTCCAGCTCCAGCTCCTCAAGTGAGACACCCTCCTTCTCCGCGATTTTAAACACGCACTTGTGGTCGAACAAAAACTCGAGACTGCCCGAGGTGCCCAGCGAGCCGCCATGTCTGTTGAAATAGCTGCGCACGTTGGCCACGGTACGGGTGGTGTTGTCGGTAGCTGTCTCCACCACGATCGCTATCCCGAAAGGACCGTAACCTTCATACACCATCTCCTTGTAATCTGAAACATCCTTATCCGTAGCCTTCTTGATGGCACGTTCGACGTTCTCTTTGGGCATGTTCTCTTTCTTGGACTGCTGTATGAGCACACGTAAACGGGGGTTGGTGTCCGGATCGGGGCCGCTCTCGCGTACGGCAATGGTGATCTGTTTACCCAGTTTTGTGAAGACGCGGGCCATATTGCCCCATCGTTTCATCTTGGTCGCTTTTCTGTATTCAAATGCTCTTCCCATATCTGTCTGTCACCCTGGTGCTCTGTAAGAGACCCCCTCGGGTTTTAATTTATATTGTTAGTACTTTGCTTCTGTATCGAATATTGTTTCCACTCAATTGTTACTTCATGAGGGGTATCGCCGGAAGATGCCTTGCTGAGCTTATCGCAACTGTGCTCCCAGCTCTCTCTCCAGATTGTGTGTTATCTTCTGCATCACCGCGTCTATCTGTTTGTCGTTCAGTGTTTTCTCTTCATCTTGCAGGAGGAAGTTCACCGCGTAGGATTTCTTGCCCTCAGGCAGGTTACTGCCCTCATACACATCGAAAAGAGAGACCTGCTTCAACAGTTTCTTTTCAGATCTGGCGGCTATCTGCTCAATCTGTGCAAAGGAGATCTGCTTGTCGATTAAGAGGGCTAAATCTCTTCTTACAGCGGGGTATTTGGAGATCTCCGCGTAGCGTACCGATTGCATTTCAGTCTCACGCATCAGCAGGTCCCAGTTCAACTCAGCGAAAAAAACATCGGTGTCGATATCGAACGATTTGCATATCTTCGCTGATACGATGCCGAAACTACCAAGATGACGCTTGTGTGTGCGGATGCTCATCCCGGTTGTGAAAATATCGTTCTGTATCGGTTCAAACCTCACCTGATTTTTGCTGATACCCAATCGCTTCAGGATATTCTCCAGATGTGCTTTCAGCTCGAAGACCGAGCTCTGCTCTTCGGCGGTAGCCCAGTTCTTGTGTGTTCTCTTACCACATATCCATAAGCCTATGTGGTTCTCTTCGGCATATTGAGCAAGTATTTTCTCTTCCTGTTTTTTCTCTTTTTCAAAGAAATAGCAGTTACCGAATTCATAGAAACGAAGATCACCCTGTTTACGGTTACGGTTATAGGCGATGCTCTCCAACCCTCCGAAGAGAAGTGTCTGGCGCATGACGCTCAGGTCGTTGCTCAGTGGATTGACCAGTGTCACACAGTTCACTGCCGGATATACCTCCAGCTGTTCGTAGTATGCTTTTTTGGTGAGCGAGTTGTTCATGATCTCCCCGAAGCCGTTCGCCGTGAGCTGTTCAGAGATGAGTGTCTGCAGCTTGTTCTTGCGGTCGGTCGCTGTCTGGTAAGAGAGATTCGCTCTCAGGGAGTCGCTTATCTCCACATTATTGTAACCGTAGATACGAAGAATCTCTTCAATCACATCCACATCGCGGGTCACATCCACACGATAGGTGGGGATACGGAGTGTCAGTTCGCTGTCGGACTCCTTCTCAATCGCTATCTCCAGGCTATGCAGGATAGCCTTGATAGTCTCTTTCGGAATCTCTTTTCCGATGAGGGAATGAACCTTTTTGAAAGATAGGATCACTGCTGCTCTCTCAACAGGGGTAGGGTAGATATCGCGGATCTCACCTTCAATCACACCACCCGCCAGCTCTTTGATCAGCAATGCTGCCCTCTTCAATACATAAACAGTATTGTTCGGGTCGGCGCCCCGCTCGAAACGAAACGATGAGTCGGTGCTGAGCCCGTGTCTGCGGGCTGTTTTTCTCACCCAGGTGGGATGGAAATAGGCTGACTCCAGGAAGATATCTTTCGTCTTCTCCGTCACGCCGGAATAGAGTCCCCCGAAAACACCCGCTATGCACATCCCCTCTTCGGCGTTGCAAATCATCAGGTCGCCGGCACTCAGTTCACGTTCCTCTTCATCCAGTGTGATGAATTTGCTTTTTTCCGGCATCGTGCGTACAACCACTTCGTTTCCGGTAATTTGTGCCGCATCGAATGCATGCATGGGGTGACCCGTTTCATGCAGTACGAAATTGGTGATATCCACGATGTTATTGATCGGGCGCAAACCGATTAACAACAGTCTGTCCTTCAGCCAGTCGGGGCTCTCCTTCACGGTGACATCACGGATGGTCAGACCTGAGTAACGGGGACACGCTTCGCTGTTCTCCACAATCACCTCAATACCCCCCTCTTCTCTGTCAACACTGAATGCATCCACAGATGGTCTGGTCAGTCGGTAAGGTTTACCTGCCTGCTCCAGAGATGCCGCCAGATCTCGTGCCACACCATAGTGGGAGGCTGCATCCACACGGTTGGGGGTGATATCTATCTCGAGTATATAATCACTCTTAATATTGTAATACTCTTTTGCCGGCGTTCCAGCGCGGGCATCAGCGGGCAGCACAATGATGCCGTCATGTGAATGGCCGATACCTATTTCATCTTCAGCACATATCATTCCAAATGACTCTTCTCCGCGGATCTTCGTTCTTTTGATGGTGATCTCTTCCTCCCCGAACCATAGTTTCGTGCCAACGGTAGCTACCACTACTTTCTGACCGGCAGCGACGTTGGGTGCACCACAAACAATCTTCAGCGGTTCCTCACCGTTGCCTGTATTCACTGTTGTCAGATGCAGATGGTCGGAGTTGGGATGATTCACGCAGGTAAGTACCTCGCCGATCACCAGCCCTTCCAGTCCTCCCCGGATGGTTTGAATCTCTTCCACACTTCCTGTTTCCAGTCCGATGGATGTGAGTGCATCGGCTGTCTCCTGAGGGGTTAAATCGAATTGCAGATACTCTTTGAGCCAGTTGTAAGAAATATTCATTATGCGATAATTTGAACGTTACGGGATTTGCTTCCCGAATAAGAGCCCCAAAATTACAAAAAAATGGTGAGATAATGTAACAGGCGGGGATGAATAAAAAAACCGTGCGAACAATTTCGTTCGCACGGTATACATATTGGAAGTGGGTAAATCACTTCGCTTGTGCTCTGTTTAATAACCACGGATCGCTTTCACCCCCGGAAGCACCTTGCCTTCAATCATCTCGAGCAATGCACCGCCACCGGTGGAGACGTAGGATACCTCGTCGGCATGACCAAATTTGTTGACACAGGCCACTGAGTCACCTCCACCCACAAGAGAGAAGGCTCCTTTTCTGGTGGCTTCCACGATCGCGTCAGAAACGGCACGTGATCCCTTGTCGAAATTATCGAACTCAAACACACCAACAGGACCGTTCCAGAGGATGGTCTTGGAGTTTCTGATCACTTCAGTAAATATCTTTTCCGATTCAGGGCCGATGTCGAGTCCTTCCCATCCGTCGGGGATCTCTTTCACCGGGGTGAAATTTGTCCGGGCATCATTGCTGAAGCTGTCGGCAATCTTGGCATCTGTAGCCAGCACCAGGTTCACACCTTTGGCTTTGGCCATCTCCACCAGTTCTCTTGCCAGCTCCAGTTTGTCATTTTCCACAATCGAGTCACCGATACTTCCGCCAAATGCTTTGGCGAAGGTGTAGGTCATCCCTCCTGCAAGTATCAGGTTATCCACCTTATCCAGCAGGTTCTTGATGATCTCAATCTTTGAGGATACTTTTGAACCTCCCATAATGGCAGTGAAGGGACGCTCCGTATCTTTCATCACCTTTTCCACGGCTATGATCTCGTTTTGCAGCAGGTGACCGAAAAGTTTGTGACCTTCATCGAAGTAATCGGCAATAAGCGCTGTGGATGCATGTGCACGGTGTGCGGTGCCGAAGGCATCATTCACATAAACATCACCATAGGAAGCCAGTTTTTTTGCGAACTCTTTTTGCGATTCTTTCACCTCTTTCTTCGCTTTTGCCATCTCTTCATCTGAAGCATCGTCAGACAGGCCACGGGGTTTACCCTCCTCCTCGGCATAAAACCGCAGGTTCTCGAGCAATAACGCCTCTCCCGGACGCAGTGCGGCAGCTTTGGCTTCAGCCTCTTCACCGATGCAGTCATTGGCGAACTGCACATCCACACCCAGCAGTTCAGAAAGGTGGGAGAGGATATGTCTGAGTGAAAATTTGTCGTTCGGTCCTTTCGGACGGCCCAGATGTGATCCGATGATCACGCTGCCACCATCCTTCAGTATCTTTTTCAGCGTGGGGATGGCCGCACGTATGCGTGTGTCGTCAGTGATATCGAAATTCTCATCGAGTGGAACATTGAAATCCACACGCACGAACGCCTTCTTACCGGCGAAATTAAAAGAGTCCATTGTTTGCATAGTTCAGTATATTTTATGAATATTGTTGAATCGATATTCTGTTGATAAACGATAAACCTGATCGCAAAGGTACGAAAATATATAGAAATTTTTCAGTAATAAAGGCGTAAAAAAAGCGGATCAATTCTTTATGATCACCTCATAGGTCAACGGAACAGATTTCCGGTACATCGCCAACACTCCGCAGTAGTTGTCAAACGACATTTTGCAGGCTCTCTCCAGTTTCTCCTTCGGGAGATTGTCCCCCTCAAATTCATAGACCACCTTTAGTGATGTATACTGTTTGGGATGCTCTTCGGTCAATTCAGCATCTATCCGGATGTGAAAATTCTTTATCTCAATACGCATCTTACGAACAATCTCCACCACATCAAGACCCGAACACCCTGCCGCAGATATCAGCAGCAGTTTTTTCGGACGGGGACCTGCATCGTCGCCATTGGCCTCCCTGGGTAAATCTATGGTGATGGTATGTCCATCAATCTCCGTATCAAAAATATTGTTCTCTCTCCAGACTGTCTTAATAGAATGTGTTGCCATATAATTTGTTTTCTTTTATTGTGAATGATCTATCCATTTAAACAATTTATCACCACTTTGGTTCGATTGGTGTAAAATGTATATTTGTCAATAAATTCTGTCTAATTGACAGTAAAGAAAAATAATGTCAAAAAGATTATTTTTATTATACATTTTGCTACATTTGCACCAAATAACGACGCAAATATGATCGACAACAACGCGAAAGTACTACTCATATATACGGGAGGGACCATCGGAATGGTGGAGAATCCGGAGACAGGTGCACTAGAACCGTTTAATTTCAGTCACCTCCGGTTCAACATGCCGGAAATAAAGCGGTTAAATTTCAACGTGGAGACCTTTCTTTTCGATCCTCCCATCGATTCATCGGATGTCTCACTCGAGATCTGGCAACAGATGGCCGGGGTGATTGAAGAGAACTACAACCACTACGATGGATTTGTGATTCTTCATGGTACCGATACGATGGCATATACGGCATCCGCATTGAGCCTTATCTTCGAGAACCTCACAAAACCGGTGATTCTGACAGGGTCACAGCTGCCCATCGGGAAGCTGCGGACAGACGGGAAGGAGAACCTGATCACCGCACTTGAGATCGCAGCCGATAAAGATGTTGAGGGCCATCCCATTGTACCTGAACTCTGTATCTATATGCAGAATTTGCTGATGCGTGGTAACAGAACGACGAAGGTGAATGCCGATAATTTCAGTGCCTTCAACAGTCCCAACTACCCCTGCCTTGCGCAGGCCGGGCTCGACATCCGCTACGATGAGCAATCGATCTTAAAACCTGATTACAACAGTAATGTACGCTTTAATTATGAGATGGATCACCATGTGGTGATCATGAAGCTGTTTCCCGGTATTACCGAAGAGGTGGTGAAAGCACACCTCGAGATCCCCGGACTGAAAGGAGTGGTGCTTGAGACATACGGCACAGGGAACTCACCCATCTATCCCTGGTTCACTGACCAGCTGCATAAGGCCGTGGAGAGAGGGATCGTGATTGTCAACGTCACCCAGTGTCTCTACGGAGGTGTGGAGATGCACCGCTATGAGAACGGGCAGCAACTGGAGAAAGCTGGTGTGATCAGTGGCTATGACATCACCACTGAGGCTGCGCTGGCAAAGCTGATGATTCTCTTTGGTAAAAAAGAATCGCCTGCCGACGTGCGACGGCTGATGCAGGTCTCTCTTCGGGGAGAGCTGACAGTGAGGGGTTGAGATTTAAGACTTATTAAACCGATCTGCAGAAGATAATCCTTTTTTAGTAGAACGTAATCCTTATCTTTGTTTTTTTTAAAAGGAACAGGACTAATTAATTTTACATGGATAACTTAGATTACGGAGTGATAGGGAATTGCCGGACAGCTGCCCTGATATCGAAAAAAGGAAGCATCGACTGGTTCTGCCTGCCCGATTTTGACTCTCCTTCTGTCTTTGCGAGAATACTCGACGAAGAAAAGGGTGGCAGTTTCTACTTTCAGGTATCGGATGATTATACCATCACACAGAACTATCACGGCCACACCAATATACTTGTCACCAGATTTGAATCACCGGAGCACGGTTTCATCGTCTTTGACTATATGCCCCGCTACAGGACCGAAGAGCTGAGGTATTACATGCCTCCTGAGATTCATCGGTATATACGGGTGATAAAGGGACAACCGGTTGTGCGTGTGGTTTATGATCCGCAAATTAATTATGCCCGCGAAGGTGTTCGTCATGAGATTGTGGGAAACTACATCAAGACCCATTCGGAAGAAGATTCGGAGGATAAGATGTATCTCTACACCAGCATGGACCTGGAAAGAGTGTTGAACAGGGAAGAGATTACGTTGTATGATCATCAGTTTTTCCTGTTGTCCTATAACCAGAAACTGGTGACTATAGATATCAACCGTATCCTGCTGGAATATGAACGAACAAAAGTTTACTGGCTGAACTTCTCGAGCCGGTCGCGGCATTACCTGCAGTATAACGATATGATACAAAGGAGTCTGCTGGTGCTGAAGATGTTGTCGTACCAGGACTCGGGTGCCATGCTGGCAGCCGTTACCACCAGTCTCCCTGAAAACATCGGTGAGACACGAAACTGGGATTATCGCTTTTGCTGGCTGCGTGATGCTTCCATGTCGATTGATACCCTGCTTTTCATGAGACAGAAGACCGCGGCTGAGCGTTTCATCGGTTTCGTGAAGAAGATTCTGAAGTCGTCACGCGATGAACCCATCCAGATCATGTATGGCATCAGGGGTGAGCGTGAGCTGACCGAAGAGGTGCTTCCGCATTTAAGCGGTTATGCGAACTCACACCCTGTAAGGATAGGCAATGCCGCATACTATCAGGTGCAAAATGACTCGATCGGTTATCTGCTGGATATCATCTATAAGTACTATCTCTATTTCCCCGGTACACTGGATGAGGTGGAGGAGATATGGGAGATTGTTAAAAATCTGGTTCGTTCCGTGCTGGCAGCATGGAGAAAACCGGACAGGAGTATCTGGGAGTTTCGCACCAAAGAGATGCATTTTGTTTTCTCGAAGGTGATGAGCTGGGTGGCCATCGACAGGGCTTCACTTATTGCCGAGCTGCTGCAGAGAGACAGCTATGCCGAGAAATGGCGCGAAGAGGCGAACATCATCAAGGCGGAGGTGCACGAAAAAGGATGGAACGAAGAGTTGCAATGCTTCACGCAGGCATATGAGAACAGGGATTACGACTCCTCACTGCTCCTGATGCAGTTTTATGATTTCATCGCACCCGACGATGAGCGTTATGTGAAAACAGTGAAAGCGATCAGAGAGCATCTCTATCATGAGGGGTTGATGTACCGGTACAAGGCAGAAGATGACTTCGGCATACCTACCTCTTCGTTTACCATCTGCACCTTCTGGCTTATTGAAGCACTCTTCATGATAGGGGAGCGGGAGGAGGCACAGGCTATTTTTGAGAAGATGATCTCCTATTCCAATCATGTAGGACTCTATAGTGAGGATCTCGATTTCATGACAAAGAGGCAACTCGGTAACTTTCCGCAGGCATACTCTCACCTTGCTTTAATCAACACCGCGGTGCTCTTTTCAGAAGAGAAGCAACTCTCCAAATTTATTCGTCCCTGAGCGTTGTAGCCATCCGCTGTCCGTTGCTCATCCCATGTATGGTGGCGAATGAGCCGGGGTAGTTTTTGTTGATAAAATCGATCAGCTTCTCACGCAGCGCCACCTTCAGCTCCCAGTTCAGGGATGAGTCGGCACTGCTAACCAGCACACGCAGCTCCTTGTACCACTCGCGGCTGTCGGTCACCTGGATATTTTGCACCCTCCCGTCCCAGTTGGGGTTCTCTTTCACAATGCGGGCGAGCTCCTCACGCAGCGGGTCCACGGGCAGATTGTATGAGACGTAGAGGAATACTGTTCCCAGAATATCGGAAGTGCTTCTTGTCCAGTTCTGTATGGGGTTGTTGAGGAAATAGTCGATAGGGACAATCAGTCGTCTCTCATCCCATATCTTCACCACGGCATAGGTGATGTTGATCTCTTCTATCCGTCCCCATTCCCCTTCGATCACCACCACATCATCTATCCTGACGGGTTGGGTGAATGCGATCTGTATACCCGAAAAGATCTGTCCGAAGCTGCGCTGGGCAGCAAACCCGATGATGATACCCGCCACCCCGGCCGATGCAAGAAGGCTCACCCCCAGCTGCCGTACCGAATCGATGGTCATCAGTGCAATAGAGACAAAGATGAAGATCACGGCGATCACCACAATACGCTCGATCATGCTCATCTGCGTAAGTCTTTTCCTCGCCTCCAGGTTGTTGGGGTTGTTGATATCGAATTTCTTCTGCCAGTAGTGAAACAACGCCCTGATGACCTGTACAATGAACCAGCCAATGGTGAGGATAAGCAAAATCAGACTGATCTTCTTCAGCACAGCATATATCTTTTCGTCCTCTTTAAGAAGGGTGCTGAATATATTCAGCAGGATGGCAAATATGATCCATATGCCCGGAATGGTGAAGAGGCGTACGATGAAATCATCGATGGGACTCTTGCTCTTCCGTGTGCGCTGACGCCACTTTTTCATGATCCGCCTGTAAATGGCTGACAGGATGAGAAACAGCAACAGGAAGAGGAGTGCAATGATGGGATATCTGAGAGCGCTATCAGGTGATAACAGTTGATTGAAAAAATCCATTGAAAACATTATTTGATGAGGTTCGCAAGGAACGGTATCACGGACGATTGCAGCGGTATACGGTATTTCGCCGCTGCAGAGAAGTTCCCTACCTTGATGCTGATGCCATCGGCAGGTAATGCCCTGAACATATCCTCATCCGTGGTGTCATCGCCGATAGCCAGCACAAAATCGTACGCTTGCTGCTCCAGCCTGCGCAGTACCTCGCTGCCCTTGTTGAAATCGGGCGGTTTGATCTCGACGATCTTGTTTCCCGGAACAATCTGCAGGTTTAATCTGGCGCAGGGACCAATCAATGCGTTGATCAGTTGTTGTGCACGCAGATCGGCAAGCCACACATCCACATTGCGATAGTGCCACACCAGTGCTGCATTTTTCTGTTCCATCTGTGAGCGGGGTGTTTTGTCGATCGTGTGTTGAATAATATCCAGGATCTCATCATCCCACTCCACTTTCTCAAGGATATTCTTGTGCCATGTTCCGTTGTCTTTGTAGAAGACGCCATGTTCGGCAGCAAAATCAAGTGCTGACCCTTCAAACCATTGATCAAGTATCTGGTGGTTCCTTCCGCTGTTGATCACCACCTTGTTCTTCTTGTCTGCACTCATCTTCTGAAGCAGCTCCAGGAGCTTGGGTGAGGGGACAGCATCCTCCGGGTTCTTCACGAATGGGGCCAGCGTACCATCATAATCGAGCAGGATCAGACGCGATGCCGCTTCATCATATGCACTCTTAATCTGCGTGAGTTGTCTCTTGCCGACAATCTTCTGAAGGATCTCCCTGTTCTGTGCTTTGATCGACTGCAGCTCATTCACGAAATCGTTCGCCCATTTTTTCACTGTCTGCGTGGAGATCTTTTTCTGCATCTTCAGCAGCCGCTCTTTTTTCTCCTTTTCAGGCATGGTGAGTGCCTGCAGGATCGCATTTTCTATCTCGTCCGTGTCGTTTGGATTGATGATGATGGCATCCTGCAGCTCAATGGCTGCGCCGGCCATCTCGCTGAGAATAAGCACTCCGGTGTTGTCTGTTTTGGTGGCGAGGTACTCTTTGGCTACCAGGTTCATCCCGTCACGCAGCGGTGTGACCAGGGCGATACCGGAAATATCATACATCGCAATCAGCTCTTCAAAGCTGAAGCTGCGATAAAAATAGTAGATGGGGTTCCACCCTAACTTGGAGTATTTGCCGTTGATCTCTCCGATGGCCTGGTCTATCTTCGTCTTCAGATCGGCATACATTTCTACATTGTCACGCGACGGGACCACGATCATTGCCAGTGATACCTTCTCGTGGTATTCGGGATGGTTTTGCAGAAACTGGACAAAACCGTTCAGGCGATGCAGGATCCCTTTGCTGTAATCCAGCCGGTCCACCGAGAGAATAACGGTCTTGTCACCCAGTTCTTCTTTCAGCAGCAACGCCTTCTCCTTTACCTCAGGCAGCCTTGGTGCATTGTGGTATTGATCATAGTTGATGCCCATCGGGAAAGCATCCACATGCACGATCCTGTCTTTCAGGTTGATCTCGTCGAGACTGCAGTTAAGGTCGAGCACCCGATAGATGGCACTGATAAAGTGACGCATATAGTCGTGTGTGTGAAAACCGATAAGATCAGCGCCAAGCAGCCCCTCCAGCACCTCTTCTCTTTCGGGGAGCACCCTGAAGAGTTCGTATGAAGGAAAAGGAATATGATGGAAGTAACCGATGTTTGCATTCGGCTTCTGATCACGGATCATCTTTGGCAGCAGCATCAGCTGGTAATCCTGCACCCATACAATGTCGTCATTCTCAATAAAGGGGACTGCTTCATTGCTGAAGAGCGTATTGACCTTCTGATAGGCTTCCCAGTATTCCGCCTTGTATTCAATATAGGAAAAGAAGTAATGACACAAAGGCCAGATGGTGCTGTTGCTGTACCCTTCGTAATAGTTTTCAATCTGATTGTCGGAGAGGAAAACAGGATGAAAGTTCAGCTCGTGCAGCTTCTTTGTGATCTCCTCCTTTTCGCCTTCATCATCGGTATGTATGCCCGGCCATCCGACCCAGAATTTCTCTGCTTCTGTATCCAGTGAACCAAGTCCGGTTGCCAGGCCGCCTTCACTTCTTTCAATGATAAATTTCCCCTCTTTTCTTTCAATCTTAACAGGTAGTCTGTTAGCAATAATGATGATTTTCATTTTTATCGATTTATTCGTTTAAACATTAAACATCTCATTACTGATGTGTAAAGTCAATATTTTATAATTAATTGTTGTCAGTTGGTGAATTGTATACCAATATATAACATTGATCTGAAAGTAAAGATTATTATTTAAGATATTTTATGCTTTAGCCCTTTTTTTGTGCTTCCTTCCGTGAACAAATAAATAGTTCTGTTTGTTGTTTCCACTTTTTTGTCGTAATTTCGTAGTCCAAACCTTGTTATTCTGGTAATTTATTAACTAAAATTTCAACTTTTTAGTAACCATATAATTATGTCAAAACAAAAGAATTATTTAACCTGCGACGGGAATCAGGCTGCTGCACATATAGCATACATGTTCAGTGAAGTGGCTGCGATTTATCCGATCACACCATCATCCACGATGGCTGAATATGTGGATGAATGGGCTGCTGCCGGAAGAAAAAACATTTTCGGACAGCCCGTACTGGTGCAGGAAATGCAGTCGGAGGCAGGTGCTGCCGGAGCCATGCACGGTTCGTTGCAGGCCGGGGCGCTCACTTCCACCTTCACCGCATCGCAAGGACTGTTGCTGATGCTTCCCAACATGTACAAGATGGCAGGTGAACTGTTACCGGGTGTGTTTCATGTCTCGGCACGTGCACTGGCATCGCATGCTCTCTCCATTTTTGGTGATCAGCAGGATGTAATGGCTGTACGCCCCTCAGGGTTTGCGCTTTTCGCAACAGGATCGGTGCAGGAGGTGATGGATATGGCTGCCGTAGCTCATCTGGCTGCGATTGAAAGCCGCGTTCCCTTCCTTCATTTCTTCGACGGATTCCGCACATCACACGAGATCCAGAAGATTGAAGCATTGACGAACGATGATCTTGCGCCGCTCATCAACCAGGAGGCGCTGAAAGGTTTCCGCAACAGGGCGTTGTCTCCTGATGCTCCTGTAGCAAGAGGGACAGCACAGAATGATGATATTTATTTCCAGGCCCGTGAGGCCTCGAACCCGTTTTATGATGCGGTACCCGATGTAGTAGAGAAGTATCTGGATAAACTGGCTGCCGTTACCGGACGCAAATACGGATTGTTCGACTATTACGGAGATCCGGAAGCCGAGAGAGTGATCATCGCCATGGGTTCAGTAACAGAAACCATTCGTGAGGCGGTTGATCATCTGAGAGCGCAGGGTGAAAAGGTAGGTGTCGTAGCAGTTCACCTCTACCGTCCTTTCAAGGCGGCAGCATTCCTGTCGGTAATGCCTGAAACGGTTCAACGTATTGCAGTGCTCGATCGTACCAAGGAACCCGGTGCTACGGGACAACCGCTCTATCTCGATGTGAAGGACTGTTTCTACGGGAAAGAGAATGCTCCCGAGATTGTGGGAGGTATCTATGGGCTCTCATCCAAAGACACCACGCCTTCACAGATCATCTCGGTCTATGAAAACCTGTCCATGAACCTGCCGAAGAACGACTTCACCATTGGAATCGTCGATGATGTCACCTTCAAGTCACTTCCCGCAAAGGAGGAGATCTCGATGGATGAGACCACCTACGAGGCCAAATTCTACGGTCTGGGATCGGATGGCACGGTAGGTGCAAACAAGAACTCCATCAAGATCATCGGTGACAACACCAATAAATATGTACAGGCATACTTCGCTTACGACTCCAAGAAGTCGGGTGGGTTCACCTGTTCACACCTTCGTTTCGGCGACAATCCCATTCGTTCAACCTATCTGGTAAATACACCCAATTTCGTGGCTTGCCATGTGCCGGCCTATCTCTATCTTTACGATGTGACCAGCGGTTTGAAAAAGAACGGAACGTTCCTGCTTAACTCGCTGTGGACCAAAGAGGAGGTGGCGAATCATCTGCCCGATCAGGTGAAGAGATATTTTGCTGAGAACAACATCAAGCTATATATCATCAACGCTTCTGCCATTGCCGAGGAGATTGGTCTGGGCAACCGCACCAACACCATCCTGCAATCGGCGTTCTTCAAAATTTCCAACGTGATCCCTTATGATCTTGCAGTGGAGCAGATGAAGAAATTCATCGTGAAATCCTACGGTAAGAAAGGTGAAGATGTGGTGAGGATGAACTATGCTGCGGTAGATCGCGGCGGTGATGTGGAGCAGGTTGAGATTCCAATGGAATGGGCCGCTCTGCAGACTGTGGCAGAAACCTCTGACGATGCACCCGAGTTCATTCAGCGAGTGGTTCGTCCGGTAAACGGACAGCGTGGTTACTCGCTTCCCGTATCTGCTTTCAGCGGACGTGAGGATGGTACCTGGGAACAGGGCACAGCCACCTATGAAAAACGCGGTGTGGCCATGAGCGTACCTCTCTGGAACCCTGAGAACTGCATTCAGTGCAACCAGTGTGCTTATGTCTGTCCGCACGCCACTATCCGTCCGTTCGTCCTCGATGAGGAAGAGCAGAAAGGTGCGGGCGAAGGTGTTGAACTGCTGAAAGCACAGGGTAAACAACTTACCGGTATGGGCTTCCGTATTCAGGTAGACGTGCTCGATTGCCTGGGTTGCGGTAACTGTGCCGACGTTTGTCCGGGTAAGAAGGGTGAGAAAGCACTTGAGATGGTGCCCATCGCTACACAATATGAGAACCAGCAGAACTGGGATTACATGGTGAAGAACGTGACCAGCAAGGCACATCTGCTGGATGTGAAGCTGAACGTGAAGAACTCGCAGTTCGCCACACCACTGTTTGAATTCTCCGGTGCCTGCTCCGGCTGTGGTGAAACACCCTATATCAAATTGATCACACAGCTTTATGGCGACAGGATGATGATCGCGAATGCGACAGGTTGTTCATCAATCTACGGTGCATCTGCTCCTGCAACGCCATACACCAAAAATGAAGAGGGCAAAGGTCCCTCATGGGCCAACTCCCTCTTCGAAGACAATGCCGAGTTCGGTTATGGTTTTGTGATTGCCCACACCAGCATGCGTAATCACCTCCAGGAGCTGATGTCGCAGGGACTGCAATCGGAAGATTTCACCGATGAGCAAAAGGCATTGTTCAGCCGCTGGATAGAGAAAAAAGAGGATGCTGATGCCTCCAGAGAGGTCTCAGCTCAGATAGTGGCAACGCTGGCAGGTATGGACAACAAGATTGCCATCGAGATTCTTTCGATGGAGAAATACCTTGCCAAGAAATCAATCTGGGTCTTTGGTGGTGACGGATGGGCTTATGATATCGGTTTCGGCGGTCTCGATCATGTGCTGGCCGGCGGACAGGATATCAATGTGCTGGTGCTCGATACGGAGGTATACTCCAACACGGGAGGACAGTCATCCAAGTCAACGCCTATTGCAGCTGTGGCTAAGTTTGCTGCTGCAGGAAAAAGAATTCGCAAGAAAGACCTCGGCATGATTGCCACCACCTACGGGTATGTCTATGTTGCACAGGTGGCGATGGGTGCCAACCAGAGTCACTACCTGAAAGCATTGAAGGAGGCTGAATCCTATCATGGTCCTTCACTGATCATTGCTTACTCTCCCTGTATCAGCCATGGCTTGAAGAAGGGTATGGGCAGTGCACAGATGGAGCAGAAATCGGCCGTTGAATGTGGTTACTGGCACCTGTGGCGCTACGACCCACGTCTGGAGGAGCAGGGCAAGAACCCGTTCCAGCTCGATAGCAAGGAACCCGACTGGAGTAAGTTCAGGGATTTCCTGCTTGGTGAGGTGCGTTATACACAGCTGATCAAATCATTCCCGAAACAGGCCGATGAGTTGTTCGATGCAGCCAGGGAGAGCGCTCAGTGGCGCTATCGCTCCTACAAGCGAATGGTAGAGGCCAACTTTGCCGGAACATCGGCTGAGGAGGCGTCGGCTGAGGATGCAGCCGGAGGCGAAAACTAAGAACAGCATCATATTATCTTTACACGGGGGTGTCACAACATGTGATGCCCCCGGTTGTTGGATGGCAGAATCAAATAATCAATCAGCACTATGGTGTGACTTTTATAAATACTCTGGAAATAGTTGTATCTTTGTAGCTAAATTTTAAAGATATGAAGCTACAAATCATCAACGGTCCCAACCTCAATCTGCTTGGCTCCCGCGAACCGGATCTGTATGGCAGCAAATCCTTCGAACACTATCTGGAATCGTTACGGGCAGATTTTCAAGGTGATGAAATAACCTACTTCCAATCGAATGTAGAGGGTGAGATCATCAATAAGATTCAGGAAGCCGGCTATGACAGTGACGGTATCATCCTCAATGCAGGTGGTTATACCCACACCTCGGTAGCTATACGTGATGCAATCAGGGCGGTGCCCGCACCGGTGGTGGAGGTACATATCTCCAACGTGCATGCCCGAGAAGCGTTCCGTCATCAATCCATGCTGTCGGCCGTATGCATGGGTGTGATCGCCGGTTTCGGCCTTCATTCCTATCGGCTTGCCGTGGAAGCGATTCTTCTGGCAAACAAAATATAGATCCAAACGTTACTTATAGAGGAAATTACAATAAATATATATGCTAAAATCAACAAAAATTATCGCCACCATATCAGACAAAAGGTGTGATGTGACTTTTCTGCAGCAATTGTTCGAAGCAGGAATGAACGTGGTGCGTCTCAACTCGGCTCATCTCGATGAGGAGGGCTTTCTGAAGATCATTCACAACGTCAGGGAGGTATCCGGCCAGATCGCCATCCTGGTAGATACCAAAGGACCGGAGATACGTACAACAGTGACAGAGGCACCCATTGCACTGAAGACAGGTGAACAGATCAAAATAGTGGGTGATCCCACCGGCATCTCTTCAAAAGAGACGCTTTACATCTCCTATCCCAATATTGCACAAGAGATGCATCTGGGTGATGATATCCTGATTGATGACGGAGAAATCGATCTGAAGGTGATTGATATTCAAAAGGATTATCTGCTGTGTACGGTGAACAACGATGGTATCATCGGAAGCCGCAAAAGTGTGAACATCCCGGGTGTACGTATCAATCTACCTGCCATCACTGAGAGAGATAAAAAATTCATTGCCCTTTCAGAAAAAAACAAGGTGGACTTTATTGCCCACTCTTTCGTCCGAAACAGAGAGGATGTGCTTGCGGTGCAGGAAATACTGGATGATCTGGGAAGCCCCATCAAGATCATCGCCAAGATAGAAAACCAGGAAGGGGTGGATAATGCCGATGAGATACTGGAAGCAGCCTACGGTATTATGGTAGCCCGCGGCGACCTGGGCATTGAGGTGGCGCAGGAGAAGATACCCGGCATCCAGCGGGTGCTCATCAAGAAAGCCATCCAGCATAAGAGACCGGTGATTGTGGCCACACAGATGCTGCACTCCATGATCCACAATCCACGTCCCACACGTGCCGAGATAACCGATATCGCCAATGCCATCTACTACCGTACCGATGCGGTGATGCTCAGTGGTGAGACAGCCTACGGGAAGTATCCGGTAGAGGCTGTGAGTACGATGATGAAGACTGCGTACGAAGCAGAGCTTACCAAGCTGTCGGAGAATGATATACGTGTGCCTTACAATCCGGACGACGACCGTGAGGTGACAGAGTTCCTTGCCAAGCAGGCAGTGAAATCATCCACGCGATTGAACGTGAAGGCGATCGTCACAGATAGTCATACAGGCAAGACGGCCCGCGTGCTGGCCGCATTCCGCGGTAAGAGTCCCATCTATGCCATCACCACCACCGAGCGGCTGGCACGTGAGCTGGCTCTCTCCTATGGTGTGTTGGCAGAACATCAGCACGGCAAGGGCGACGGCAATACCAAGGAGAGCAGGAGAGCCTATTTCGTTGAGGCAATTAAAAAATTGCTTGAGAGAGGACTCATTGAACCCAAAGATCGGGTCGCTTACCTGGGTGGCAGCTTTGGTGAAGTAGGAGGGACCACCTATCTTGAAATCTCCGAAGTATGGAGAATTCTCGAAGCCAAGGAGAAATACAACCTGCCTGACTATACCGAATAAGAGATCTGTTCATCTGTCGGGGTGATGTAAAAGAAATGACCGGATTATTGGAAGAATATATTCTTGCACACATTGATCATGAGCCGGAGCTGCTGAGAGAGATGCAGAGAGAAGCCCATGTGAAGCTGCTGCACCCGACAATGGTGTCAGGACATCTGCAGGGGCGCCTTCTGAAAATGCTTGTGCAGATGATCCGTCCCGCAAGGGTGCTCGAGATCGGCACCTATACCGGCTATTCGGCGTTGTCTATCGCTGAGGGGCTGGAGGATGATGCTGCACTGCATACGATTGAGATTGACGATGAAATGGAGGATATGATACGGCGCTATTTCAGTCGCTCTCCATCAGGTAAACGCATCACGCTGCATGTGGGTGATGCCTTTGAGATCATACCCCGTTTCGGGGATGCATATTTCGATATGGTATTCATCGATGCCGATAAGCGGGACTACTGGAAGCTGTATGAGACAGTACTTCTCAAAGTAAGAAAAGGAGGTTTTCTCCTTGCCGATAACACCTTATGGCACGGTAAGGTGCTGGAGGAAACTGAAAGCAACGACTGGCAGACAAAAGGCATTATAGCGTTTAACGATAAACTGGCGGATGACGACCGTGTGGAAAAGGTGATTTTACCTCTCCGTGACGGGTTGACGCTTATCAGAAAAAAAAAGTAGAAGATGGATTCAAACAGACAACAGAAAATAAACCGGTTGATACAGAAAGAGCTCAGTGAGATCTTTCTGCTCGATACCAAGAAGATGCATGGGGTGTTTATATCGGTGACCAGCGTGCGTGTATCACCTGATCTGGGCATCGCACATGCCTATCTGAGCATTTTCCCTACGGAGAAAGGCAAAGAGTTGATTGTCAATATCAACGAAAATGTGAAGACAATCCGATATGATATGGGTAAACGCCTGGCCAAACAGCTTCGTGTGATTCCCGAGCTCACTTTTCATCTCGATGATTCACTCGATTATATAGCAAACATAGACAGATTACTGAAGGACGATTAAAGCCAGCAGATTGAACGTATCCTTTTTCATAGCGCGGAGATACCTCTTTTCAAAGAAATCACACAATGCCATCAACGTGATCTCTGCCATCTCGGTATGTGGTATTGCCATTGCAACAATGGCAATGGTCACTGTGCTCTCTGTCTTCAATGGCTTCGGCGGTATTGTGGAAGGGATGTTCAGCGCTTTCGACCCCAACCTGAAGATATCGGTGAAACAGGGGAAAGTGTTCGATTACCAGACAGCCGCCTTTGAAGAGGCCCTGCAGCTACCCGGGATACTGCTTATCTCAGAGTCACTGGAAGAGAACGCACTCTTTAAGTTTGAAGAGCAGCAGGTGCCTGTCCATGTGAAAGGTGTCTCGGAAGAGTTCAGGCTGATGACCGACATGAACAGGCTGATTGTCGACGGCTCCTTCAGGTTGCGTGAAGATGTGGTGGACTACACCACACTGGGAGCAGGACTGGCCATCACCCTCGGTGCCCGCCCCGGCTTCATCAATCCTGTGGAGATCTATGCACCCAAGCGGGATGTGCGGGTGAACCTGGCCAATCCATCCGCCGCGTTTACCACCGGTTATTCACAGATTGGCGGTGTCTTCAGCCTCAATCAGCCTGCCTATGATGAGCAGATGGCCATCATCCCCATCGAGCTGGCGAGAGAGCTTTTTAACTACCAGAACGAGGTGACCTCTCTCGATATTAAGCTTACACCTGATGCATCCGTGAAGCGGGTGAAGAGAGAGATGCAGCGTATCCTGGGAGATGAATTTATCGTGGAAGACCAGTACGAACAGCAACGTGAATCATACCGCATGCTGCAGATAGAGAAGTGGGTGACCTTTCTGATTCTCGCATTTATCCTCCTTATCGCTGTCTTCAACGTGGTTGGCTCTTTGTCAATGCTGATAGTGGAAAAACGCGACGACATTCAAAGCCTCCAAAATATGGGGGCCTCCAACAGCCTGGTGTCACGCATCTTTTTGTACGAAGGATGGCTCATCACGTTTATCGGTATCATCTCGGGGATAGTGCTCGGCCTGATACTTAGTCTGCTGCAGCAGCACTTCGGTCTGCTGCGTCTGAGCAACACCCCGGGTGCATACATCATTGATGCCTACCCGGTGATCGTGAAGGTGAGTGATCTGTTGATTGTCTTTGCCGTGGTGAGTGTGATTGGTCTGCTCACGGTACTCTATCCGGTGAATAACCTGAGAAAGCAGCTGGGGAAATAGTAAGTGCAGCGGGCCGGGTTTAATCCATCTGCGTAAAGCGGTTCGTTTTCAGTGAATAGATAGCGAGGAACGTAAAAAAAAATATAGAATGAAAATTGCAATTGTTGGAACAGGATATGTAGGACTGGTATCAGGGGCCTGCTTTGCCGAAATGGGTGTGGATGTAACCTGTGTGGACATAGACAACGCTAAGATTGAAGGATTGATGAAGGGAATCATCCCCATCTACGAGCCGGGATTAAGGACGATCGTCCTTCGGAATTACGATGCGGAACGTCTTCACTTCACCACCGATCTGCCATCGGTTTTGAATGAGATGGAGATCGTTTTCATTGCCGTGGGTACCCCTTCCGATATCAACGGGAATGCCGACCTCTCCTATGTGATGACTGTTGCCGATACCATCGCCCGGCATGTAACCAAACCATTGCTGATCGTCACCAAAAGTACAGTGCCGGTAGGCACATCACACCGCATGCTTGAGGTGGTCAGAGAGCGGCTTGCTGAGAGACAATTGCCTGACCTGAAGATTGAGGTGGCTTCGAATCCCGAATTCCTGAAGGAGGGGGCTGCAGTTGCTGATTTTATGAGCCCCGACCGGGTGGTTGTGGGCGTGGAGAGCGAACAGGCGAAGGAGCTGATGACAAAGCTCTATCGCCCTTTCCTGCTGAATAACTTCCGGGTAATCTTCATGGATATCCTCTCATCGGAGATGACCAAGTATGCCTCCAACGCGATGCTGGCCACCCGCATCAGCTTCATGAACGACATCGCCAATCTCTGCGAACGGGTGGGGGCCGATGTGAACATGGTGCGCCGCGGCATGGGCAGCGACTCCCGTATCGGACGCAGCTTTCTCTACCCCGGCTGTGGTTACGGCGGCAGCTGCTTCCCGAAGGATATCCGTGCGCTGATCAGCGTGGCTGAAAGCGTTGGTTATGAGATGAAACTGCTCAAGGCGGTGGAGGAGGTGAACAACCTCCAGAAGAACATCCTCTTTGAGAAGTTAACAAACCACTTCGACGGGAAGCTGAATGGCCTGACGGTCGCCGTCTGGGGTCTCTCCTTCAAGCCGGAGACCGACGATGTGCGTGACGCGGCATCACTTACGCTGATACGCAGCCTGCTTGATGCCGGTGTCACTGTCCGCACCTACGACCCCGCAGCCATCAGTGAGGCGCGGAAGGTGCTGGGCGATGAGGTCTACTACGCCAATGATATCTACGATGCAGCTCTTGGTGCCGATGCGCTGATCGTCCCTACCGAGTGGAAGGAGTTCCGTCTTCCCAACTGGGAGGTGTTGAAAAAGATCATGCGGCGCCATGTGGTGAT
>LSQX01203401.1_pt2 | contig 22875 bp, 21 predicted proteins | sample 654561 | NCBI WGS metagenome assembly LSQX01 (sample SAMN04489861, study PRJNA283612) | anaerobic digester metagenome | isolation source: 4 biogas reactors fed with cattle manure at either 37C or 55C with and... | place: Denmark: Kongens Lyngby | collected 2014
AAGAAGTCGGGCGGCATCACCATTTCGGACCTGCGCTTCGGCACCACGCCGATTCGTGCACCGTACCTTGTGAACCGTGCCGATTTCGTTGCCTGCCACAATCAGGCGTATGTCGGCCAGTACGACATGCTGGCACCGCTCAAAAAGGGCGGCATCTTCCTTCTGAACACACAGTGGACCGAGGAAGAGCTTGACCGCAAACTGCCGTCTGACATGAAGCAGTATATCGCCAAAAATGACATTCAGTTCTACACGATCGATGCGGTCACTGCGGCTGAGAATCTGGGACTTGGCAGCCGCATTAACACGATCTGTCAGGCCGCCTTCTTCAAGCTGGCCAGAGTCCTGCCGGTTGACGACGCCGTTCGCTATATGAAGGACGCCATCGTCAAGAGCTACGGCGACAAAGGCGAAGAGATTGTCAACATGAACTACAAGGCGGTTGATGCCGGCCTCGAGCTGGTCCGGAAAATTGATGTTCCGGCAGACTGGGCAGCGTCGCCCGACGATCAGCCGGAAATGCGCGATGTGCCCGACTTCATCATGAATGTCGCCGACGTCATGAACGCCCAGAAGGGTGACATGCTGCCGGTATCGACATTTGCCGATCGCGCTGACGGCTCCTTCCCGCAGGGAACGTCGCAGTACGAAAAGCGCGGTATAGCCATCAACATCCCGATCTGGATTCCGGAAAACTGCATTCAGTGCAACCAGTGCTCGTTTGTCTGTCCGCATGCGGTCATCCGCCCGTTCCTGTTCACTGATGACGAACTGGCTCATGCGCCCGAGACATTCGAGGTCAAAGACGGCATGAAGCCTTACGATCAGTACAAGTACCGCATTCAGATGTCAGCGCTCGACTGCACGGGATGCGGTTCCTGTGCCCAGACGTGCCCGGCCAAGAACAAGGCACTGGTGATGCGCCCCTTAGCGGAAAACCGCGAACAGGTTGCCAACTGGGAATTCGCCATTCGCACGCCGCGGAAGGAAAATCCCATGAACAAGGCGTCCGTCAAGGGATCGCAGTTCGAACAGCCGCTGTTTGAATTCTCCGGCGCCTGCGCCGGCTGCGGCGAAACGCCGTATGTGAAACTTGTGACCCAGCTCTTCGGCGACCGCATGCAGATTGCCAACGCGACGGGCTGCAGTTCGATCTACGGTGCGTCCGCTCCGTCGATGCCGTACACGTACAATCGCGAAGGCCACGGACCGTCCTGGGCGAATTCGCTGTTTGAAGACAACGCCGAATACGGTCTCGGCATGCACCTGGCCACGAAACAGATCCGCCGTCGTGCCAAGGCAGAGGCGGAAGCGCTCGTCGGCAAAGTCGACGGTGAACTGAAAGACGCGCTCTCGACCTGGCTCGAAAACTACGATTCGAGTGAGAACTCGAGACAGGAGTCGGAAGCGGTGATCGATGCGCTCGGCGCATATGAAGGTCCCGAGCAGGCCGGTGCTGACCGGCTGCTGCTTCTGGCTGACTACCTGATGCTCCGCTCCACCTGGATTATCGGCGGCGATGGCTGGGCCTACGACATCGGTTACGGCGGGCTCGATCATGTGCTGGCCTCCGGTGAGAATGTGAACGTGCTGGTGCTCGATACGGAAGTGTATTCGAATACGGGCGGTCAGGCCTCCAAGGCGACGCAGATGGGTGCCGTCGCGCAATTTGCGGCCGGCGGCAAGCCGCTTAAGAAGAAGGATCTGGGCGCCATGGCGATAAACTACGGTTACGTCTATGTCGCGCAGATCGCGATGGGTGCCAATCAGCTGCAGACACTGAAAGCGCTGCGTGAGGCGGAGGCCTGGGACGGCCCGTCGCTCGTGATCGCTTACTCGCCTTGCATCAACCACGGCATCCGGGGCGGTCTGACCATTTCACAGGAGCGCGAAAAGACCGCAGTGGAGACAGGCTACTGGCATCTCTACCGCTTCAATCCGGCGGATCGCTACGGCGAGAAGAATCCGTTCACGCTTGACTCCAAGCCGCCGACACGCCCGTATCAGGACTTCCTGCGCGGCGAAGTGCGCTATAGCTCTCTGAAGATTCGCTATTCGGATGAAGAGGTTGAGGCGATCTTCGCGAACGCGGCCGATGCGGCGAAGGAGCGCTACGACTTCTACCGGCGTTTGGCCGATGTGTCGCTGCAGAGTATCCAATCCGGCAGCACGGGGGCGTAAATCGGTCGAAACGACCTGTGTTATAATCAGGGCCCCGTCACCTTTCGAGGCGGCGGGGCTTTTTTCTCATGAGGGACGATATGACGAAACGTGACGAGCACCAACTATTACTGAGCGATACGGCCGTTCCTGACCTCTTCATCGCGGATCATATGGCGCTGCTCGATGAATTTGCTCTGAAAGTGTATCTGATGCTGCTGCAGGGGAAGACCCGCAGCGATCAGAAAATTGAGCGCGAGTCGCTCGCGGCAAGGCTCGGCATCACGGTGCAGAAAGTCGATCGCTCGCTCAATATTCTGGAACAGGAAGGTCTGCTCCGTCAGACTGACGGCGCGATCGAGCTGGTCGATCTGAAACATGCGGAGGTTTCGCGTTTCGTCAAAAATCGCGAGGCATTCGTAAAGGTAACACCGGGTGAAGTGTCAAAGCGTGAACGAGTCGTCGGCATCATCAACGATACTTATTTTCAGGGCACGATGTCATACCGCTGGTATGCCCTGATCGACGGCTGGTTCGAAAAGTACATGTTCGAGCCCGATGTCGTATACACACTCTTTTCTGAGCTGGTTGAACGAAACAAGCTGAACCATGTGGGCTATGCCGCGAGCATTGCCGAGAATTGGCATAAGAACGGCATCAAGACGTTTGAACAGCTGTCGATGCATCAGGATAAATTTAAGGAAAACTATGCCTTTTGTGCCCGCGTGGCGAGAAGCCTGCGCATAAAACTTGATGAATACAATGAGCCCCTGATCCGCAAATGGAACGAAGAACTCGGCTACGATTTTACCGTTGTGGAACTGGCTCTGAAGCAGTCGGTACGCATGAACAACGCAAAGAATCTTACGATTTACGACAAGATGCTGCGTGAGTGGCATGCGGCCGGCCTGAAAGACAAAGCGTCCGTCGAAGCACATGAGGCCGTGCGCCGCGCTTCGGCGGGAAAAAAGCCGGCCGGACCGGCGAGAGACAATCGCGGCAATTACCGCGATCAGGGTGATGTGGATGCTTACAAAAACGATATATCGGACGGTCTCAGACCGTTGCGCGTGAAGCGGGAGGACGACTGATGCGGCCGGCATTGACGGAAGATGTGCAGAAAATTCTGCAGGGACGGTACTGGTCGGCCCGTGCGCAGCGTGACCGGCGTCAGGCGGAAGTTTACGCAAAACACCCTGAACTCGAAGCCATTGATCTTCTGGAGGCAAAAACGGCCTACGCCATTCTGGCTTCCGCCGCTTCGGAAAACGGCTGCGACTTTTCCCCTCTGCGTGAGATCAAGGAGAAACGCGCGCGTTATCTTCGCGATCACAACCTGAGAGGTGATTATGCGGAGGTCATTCCATTTTGCCGTCACTGCGGCGACACAGGATCCGTGGATGGCGTTCTGTGCGATTGTGCGCGGCAAATCTATCTGGAGCTGAAGCCGCAATGGTTTGATGCCGGCCTGAACCGCGAGGAGACCTTCGCGCGTGCAGATCTGTCCCTCTATGCGGATCCGGCCGAACGAGCTCACATGAAAACGCTGTTTTCCATCGCGCAAGATTACGTTCATCGGTTCTTTGAACTGATTGATCGCGATCTCATTTTTACCGGTCCGCAGGGGCGGGGAAAAACGTATCTTCTGAATGCAATCGGCAACGCCCTGACGTCGCGCGGTGTCGACGTCTGTTTCGTACCGGCGACGCAGATGTTTTCGGCACTTGTGGAGTATCGCAAGCTGCGCGAAAGCTTCCGTCCCGATCCTGAGATGCTGGAGACGGCGACGGCACGCAAGCGCATGATCTATGAGTCGACGGCTCTCCTGATCGACGATCTCGGTCTGGAACCGCTGACACCGCAGACGTATGCGGATTTTATCGATGTTCTGAACATAAGGAAACAGGATAAGCGGCATACCGTAATCGCGACGAATCAGAGTTATGGCGATTTCGAAAAGAACTATGACAAGAGGATCGCCAGCAGACTGGGCGCTTTTGCCATTTACGAAGTCAAGGGCAGCGATCTTCGTCTCAGCCAGAGGGTGTCCCCGTGATCCAGAGCGGGGTCGATATTGTGAAAATTGCGCGCATCGAGCGGATGACGAGGCGCTTTGGCGACCGTTTCATCGCGCGCGTGCTGAACGAAACAGAACGAATGGAAATGTCGGATACGGCCCATTATCTGGCCGGACGCTTTGCCGCCAAAGAGGCCGTCGCCAAGGCCATCGGCACCGGTGTCTGGCGGTGCGGCGTCTCGTTCACAGATCTGGAAATACGGCGTGATAAGCGCGGCCGGCCACAGGTCACGCTTTACGGTGCCGCCAAAGATATTTTTGAGTCCGAAGGCGGGCGTCGTGTTTCAGTCAGCATCAGCCATGACGGCGAGTATGCGGTTGCCTTTGCCGCTGCGGAGTACATGAAACCGTGAAGCGAACAGACGTCAGTCAACCGAAAAAGGATGAGCCGGCCGGCAAGAGCATCGGAAAAATTCCGATCGGGACGCGGCCGAAACGCCGACCCGGTTTTCTCGGGCGGGAAAATCTCATGGACTACGAAGAAAAGCGTGTCTATGTGGCGCCCAAGACAAGCGTCCTGCCGCCCTGGCTGCTGCCGATGCTGGCGTTTGCAGCGTTTGCCGCGCTCATCTTCTGGATTCTGCCGAACCAGCTGTCCGATCCGCCTGAACCGACAGTCGAGCCGGGTGCCGCCATCGCTGAAACAGAGGAAAACATTGTGGTGGTGCAGGTCCTGGCAGCCGATATATTTGACTCGCCATTCATGCGCGGCAAGCGGCTGACCCAGGCACTCTACAATGAAGCACTCACGATCCGCAGCACAACGTCGCCGAATCACCTTGGTGTGGAACTGGCTGACGGCACGCGCGGCTACGTTCTGCGAAGCGATGTGTCGGCCGACACAAGCAGCATAATCGCGGCACCGAACCGGCTGAAAGTCATTGTGCGTGATTCTGTGAAATCCGTCATGAGTGCCGCCTCCAGCGGCACACAGGTGGCGGAGATTCCGATGGGGAGTGTGCTGTATTCGGATTATTCAAGTGACCAGGTTATGCGTCTCATTCTGCCGACGGGCGACTACGGATGGATTACGAAGGACGGCGTTTTCGTCATGGAAAGCGACGATGATCTGCCGCTGCCGGACAATTTTACCCAGTCTTTCTGTTCGAGTGCGATGGCTTTTCTGAATGCCCGCTGGATGCCGGCAGGGCAGACGCTGACCGGTGTCAGTCCGGAGGGCATTGCCCGCATTGCAGGACTTCTGAATGGCGTTCAGCTGCCGTATACCATGGAAAAAATGGCAGATGCCGGGCACGAGGTGACCTTGCCGGTCAACAGCGAATCCGGCGAATACGACTTGCGCTATCTGCGTGCAGGGGATCTCGTATTTTTTCATGTGCCGGACGACCCGGACAAAATTGCGTCACTGTCGATCTGTATGCCGGAGCGCCAGTGGCTCGGGACGACGGCCAGCCGTGCCTCGATACAGCTCACGTCCATCGCTGACGATCGCGAGCTCGCGTCCCGGATCTACCGCGTTGTCAGGCTGACTGACGACTAGCCGCAGATGCGCCCATCGAGCGGCGCCATGACGGCCGCTTCATCCAGCGAAGCATCTCGTTTCAGAAGATACTTAAGCGCGAAGCGCGCACCCGGATCCATGCCCTGAGCTCCGCCCAGAATGACGACATCGCCAGGCTCTGCCTCAGCGACAATCTGTTCGACGGCGTCCTGCAGTGTGTCGACAACTGTGAACGCGTAGCCGGCGCGTTCAAGCGTGTCCAGAAGGACGTCGGCTTCTGCCTGTTTCACGTCGTCTTTCGGCGTCGTCACGTCACGGCTCATAGTCACGATAAGCGAGCCCCAGGGGAGCTTGTCCCGCCAGCGCGCAAGTTCTTCCGCAATCTCGCGGTTGATCGTGACGCCGCGATTGCCCCGCACGGCAAATGCCAGATGCAGTTTTTTCTTGTCCATTCGCTCGATCGTCTGGAGCGACATGCGGATGTTGCCTGCGTTCCCGAAGTGGTCGTCGTAAATTTGGAATGCACCGTTGAAAACACGCTGGAAACGGCGCTCCACACCGGTGTACGCGGCAATGCCGGCGGCAGCCTGTTCTGGAGCGATGCCCTGCACCAGAGCCATGGTCATGGCGGAAAGTGCATTGTAGACGCTGTTCAAACCGGCGACCTGCAGTTTGACCGGAACGGTAATCGGTTCGAGCCGGCCGCCAAGCGTCGGGAGCGGCCGCCGGATTTCCAGCTGGAAGGATGCCACGCCGGTGGACAGATCGAGCCCGCTTGCGCATACATCGGCGTCCTTGTTCAGGAGCCCGAACGATATCGTCCGGGCGGCCAATTGGCTGCAGCGCGCCATGATTTGCGGATCGTCGGCACCGATGACGGCGATCGACGAAGCCGGCAGGCGCGTCATGAGACTAGTCTTGGCGTCGAGATATGCTTCGAATGAGCCGTGCTGGTCGATGTGCTCCCGCGTGACGTTGTTGAATGCCATCACATCGAAGACAATATCGGCGACGCGGCACTGTTCGCTTGAGATCGAGGAGACTTCCATAATGGACCGGGTGAAGCCATAATCAGCCTGCGCGCGCAAAATGCCCTGCAATTCGAGGCTTTCCGGTGTCGTCAGATCTGCCGATTCGATCTTGTCGCCGATCCGGTAAAAAATCGTGCCGACCATGCCCGCCGCGATCCTATTCACTGAAAAAATCGTGTCCAGCATCATGGCTGTTGTCGTTTTGCCGTTCGAGCCGGTGATACCGGTCATGACCATGTCGCGCGCCGGATAACCGAACCAGGCGGCAGACAGGCCGGACAGGGCGCGGCGGCTGCTTTTCACCTGAATCTGCGGCAACGGGACAGCGGCATCAGTCTGTTCAACGACTGCGACCAGGGCGCCGCTTTTTTCTGCCTCTGCAAGATAGCGGTGACCGTCAGTCAGTGCGCCCTGAATCGCCACAAAAATAAATCCCGGCAGGACTTTTCTCGAGTCATAGGCGATGCCGCTGATGTCGAGTGTCTTTAGCTCATCAAAGGGAATGGCAGATACGATATCGTCGGACGTGATGTCCAGGGTGCCAAGCAGTGTTTCGAGTTTCATAAAATCTCCCAAAAAAGGCGGCATGCTCACGCATGCCGCCCGCTTACCATTGAATCCGTAAATTGATCTTAAGCGCGGGTCACCGCATTCGAACGGAGACACCGTGTGCAGACATTCATGGTCTTCGGCGTGCCGTCAACCATCACGCGGACGCGTTTAACGTTCGCATGCTGCTTCGTGAGCGCACGGCGTGAAATCTGTGAACGCGTGATCCGGATCTTTCTACCAAAAAACAAATCCTTTTGGCAAACCTCACATTTAGCCATTCTACCACCTCCTGTCTGCGCAAACGCGCACCAAGTAAGATACCACATGACGGCCGTGCCGACAAGCGTTTTTTTCGAAAACGCCGCATTCCCCATTTGCGGAAGCATGCGCTGCGGTTGAGGCAGGGCATCATGCGCCGCGGAATTCTGCCCCGACGGATTGCTGCAGCGCCTGCATGATCATTTTCATGCTCGACTCGATCGCCTCGGCGGTCAGCGTGCCGTCCTTCGATTCGAGCCAGACCCTGAGCGTGACGCTTTTCTTGCCGGCCCCGGCCTGCGGACCGCGGTATTCGCCGATGAAGATCAGGCGATGCACAAGCGGTGCAACCGTATCGCTGATCTCTCTCCAGCTGACCGATTCGTCGACCAACGCGGACAGATCTGCGTCCACCAGGGGGAATGCCGGCAGCGCGGCAAAACGGTTTTCGCGCGATGGGAGCGGGATAATCTGGTCGAGATCGAGCTCGAACAATACGACAGCGGCAAATTTGATGTCCGCCTGGCGGGCAGTCTGCGGTTTGACGAGCCCCAGCCGGCCGATATCGTTCCCCTGATACAGGATGCGCTGGCACACGGCCGTCTCAGCCCAGGGGGCATCGCCCGCTGCAAACGTCAGCGGCGCAAACTGGGCGTGGAGGGAGAGCGCTTCCAGCATGCCTTTCGTCTCGCGGTAGAGGGTCCAGCCGTCACTGCCGGCGATGGCCGCCCCGAGATGGTAACGCATGACGGGAAGCTGTTCGCCGACATCATCTGCCGGCTGACGGGCGGGGTGAAAAACCTGGGTCAGTTCGAAAATTCTGAACGAGTCCTGCCAGCGCAAATTGCCGGCAGCACTTGCCAGCAGGCCGGGGATCAGGCTGCTGCGCAGATGACCTCGATCCGGCGACGGGGGCGTGGCGAGGCGGAGTGCGTCATCCATCATGCCGGATGCCGTGCGATAGTCATCGGATACCCAGGGATACGTGAAGATTTCCTGAAAGCCGTAGCGAAATGCCATCGTTTCGCGAATGCGCCGCAGCAGGCGATAGCGCGGCTGAGCCGGTGCCGGGTCGAGGTCGACCTTCGGGGTTCGGTAGGGAAAATTGCTGTATCCGATCATGCGCGCAATTTCTTCGAGCAGATCGTCCCGCTGTTCAATGTCGCCGGTTGCACGCCAGGAGGGGACGGCGACGGAGAGGCTGTTCTTGTCCGTCGTCACACCGAAGCCAAGCCGTTCCAGATTGCGGGCCGCCTCTTCGGCTTCCAGCTGACGTCCGAGTCTCGTCTCAAGAAAATCGAGTCCGACGTCGATCGTCAGCTGCTTTGTTTCCTCGTTTACTTCGTTGGTAAGGGCGGTCAGGCGGCAGCCGGGGATGAGGCGGGTGAACAACGCGGCGCTCTCGGCCAGCGTGAGATCGATTCGCTGCGTGTCGATGCTCTTTTCGAAACGGACCGACGCCTCTGTGCGCAGCCCGTGCTGCTGCGTGCTGCGACGGATAACGCCCGGATCGAAGTTCGCGATTTCCAGAAGGACGCGCGTTGTGCCCGTATGCACCGAATCATCTTCACCGCCCATGATGCCTGCCATGCCGAGCGGGCCGCCCGCATCCGCAATCAAAAGGTCATCGTGCTGCAGCTGCAGCGTCTCGCCGTTCAGGAGCGTCAGCTGTTCGCCCGCCTCGGCGCGGCGGACCCGGATAAACGAATCCAGGCGGTCGGCGTCAAACGCATGCGTCGGCTGGCCGGTGCTGAGCATCACAAAATTCGTAATGTCGACCGGGAGGTTCATCGGGCGCACACCGACCTTCCAGAGGGCGGTCCTGAGCCAGGCCGGTGATGCCGTGACCGCGACATCATCAATGCTGAGAGCGACATAGCGGCGGCAGGCCGGATCAGGCAGCTGGACCGGAAATCCTTGCGGCAGATCAGGCAGAGCAAATTCCGTGATCGGACGAAGCGGCACAAAAAAGAGCGCGGCCAGCTCGCGCGCGATGCCGTAATGCCCCCAGAGATCGGGACGGTTCGTCAGGCTTTTATTGTCGATTTCAAACAGGACATCGTCGAGATCAAGCGCTGCAGCAAGCGCATCGCCCGCCCTGGCATCGAGCTGGCTGAGGTCCAGAATTTCGGCATCGGACGCCTGGGGGTACAATCCTTCCAGACCGAGTTCGGCGGAGGCGCAGATCATGCCCTGGCTTCGGACGCCTCGCAGCGTCGTCTCCTCGATCAGGACCGGTTCGCCCTGACCGTGCCAGCGCACGTAGCTGCCGGGTTCGGCCACCGCGACAAGCTGGTCCGGATACAGGTTGATGCCGCCGCAGACGACTCGGCTGAGGCCCCTGTCACCGAGGCTGACGTCGACGATGCGGAGCCGGTCGGCCTTCGGGTGAGGCGAGACGGCGGTCACTTTGCCGACCGTGATCCGGTCAAAGCGAGCGGCCAGGCGTTCGGCCGATTCGACCTCAACGGTCGCGAGCGTCAAGGTGTGTGCGATTTCGTCGCCGCTCAGGTGATCCGGCAGCTCGACGTATTTTTTTATCCATTGCAATGATACGAGCATGTTGTTCTCCTAACGAAACTGGCTGAGAAAGCGGATGTCAGCGCTGTGAAACAGGCGGACATCGTCGACGCCGTAGCGCATCATGACGAGGCGGTCGAGCCCGACGTTGATATAAAAGCCGCTCCACACCGAGGGGTCGAGCCCCGCGGCCGAGAGAACGTTCGGATGCGGCGTGCCGCCGGGCATCACTTCGATCCAGCCGACCTGCTTGCACACTTTGCAGCCGCTGCCGCCGCAGACAAGACAGCGCATGTCAATTTCGAAGCCAGGCTCAACGAACGGGAAAAAGCCCGCCCGCATGCGAATTTCCACTTCGCGTCCGAATACTTTTTCGAGGATGGTGCGCACGAGCAGCTGGCCCGAGGCAAACGGAAAATCCTTTTCGACAATCAGGGCTTCGTATTGGTAAAACGCACGTTCGTGCCGTGCATCAGTCTGCTCGTTGCGGTAAACGCGCCCGGGATAGACGACGCGTGCCGGTGCACCGTGCGCCTTCAGATACCGGACGCTCGCGCCGGTCAGGTGCGGCCGGAGGCAAAGTCTGTCGGTGCCGCGCCGCTCTTCGGTGCCTTCGATCCAGTACGTGTCCATGGACTCGCGGGCCGGATGCTCCGGCGGGAAATTGAGACAGTCAAAGGCGTAATACTCACTCGTGATTTCGTCTTCCGAGAATACTTCAAAACCGAGCGACATAAAGGCGTCGTCCAGGTCATAGCACATTTGCTGGATCGGGTGCAGGCCGCCGTTCAGGGGCGCGATGCCGGGCAGGGTAAGATCCGGTTTAAAGTCGAGGGCGCTGGCTTCATTCAGCAGTTGCTCCAGCTTCACGTCGAACGCGTCCGTCAACGCCGCTTTAGCCCGGTTTGTTGCCTGTCCTGCCTCGCGGCGGGCATCCGGATCCAGTTTGCCGAGCTGTTTCAGAAGCTCGGTCAGACTGCCTTTCTTGCCGAGCAGCGTGCGCCGCAATGTCTGCAGCTGCTCGACATCGGTCGCTGCGGCAATGTCCGCCTGTGCGCGTGCGAGAATTGTTTCGATGGCCTCCAGCATAATGCCTCCCTGCCGCCAGCCGGGCGCACAAAACATGCCGCCGGCAACTGGCGCTAATGACGATAAGTGTAGTACAGGCGTCCTGAAGGGGTCAACGGTTTTTTGCGCAGATTGATCGGGTAAGCCAAAAGCTTGCCGCGAACCGGCGAATCCGGCATCATCAAACAAGGATGCTGCGTTGCGCAGTACCCAGAACACATGAGAAAGCGGCAGGAACATGAACAAACGTGTTGTACTGAACGACGGCAGGACGATGCCGTGCATCGGCTTTGGCTGTTTCAGATTGCCGGCGGACCGGCTGAAGCAGGTAATCGAGTCGGCTCTTGATGCCGGCTATCGCTATTTTGATACGGCAACGCGCTACGAAAATGAACGGGCAGTCGGCCTGGCGCTTCGCCAATCGGGCGTGCCGCGCGCGTCCCTCCATGTGGTGAGCAAACTGTGGCCGACATCATTTCATGAAGCCAGGCGCGGGATTGAGTACAGTCTGAGTGAACTGAATCTCGATTACATTGACGGCTACTATCTGCACTGGCCCGGCATCACTCCGGACATGCGGTATCGAGCCTGGGAAGCGATGCTGGAGATGCAGCAAAGAGGGCTGATCCAGAGTGTCGGCGTCTCAAATTTCACGATCGGTCAGCTGGAGGACCTCATTGCGCGCTTCGGTGTCCGACCGACCGTCAATCAAATCGAAATTCATCCCTGGTATCCGGAGCAGGCGCTGGCTGACTGGTGCAAAGCGCACGGCATCCAGGTTGCCTCATGGAGTCCCGTGTTCCGCGGTCGTGCCGTGACAGAGCCCGTCCTCGCCCGCATCGGCGCAGCATACGGCAAGACAGGAACCCAGGCCGTTTTGCGCTGGCACGTGGAAAAAGGCTACATTCCGCTCCCCAAATCGAGCGATCCGGGCCGCCTGAAAGAGAATTTCGATATTTTCGACTTTTCCCTGTCGTCTGACGATGCGGCGGCGATTGCCAGTCTGGAAAACGGCGAACACCTGGGGGATGATCCGGAGACGTTTGACGGCGGCACCTTCATGCCGGGCCGATAAAAAAGCCGCCTCGCTTGAGGCGGCCTGCAGCATATTACCCTGCAGAACTGCGCAGGCCTGGATCTGTTTCCTGTCCGTTGACGAAGACGTGGCGGATGGTCAGGTCCGGTTCGGCCAGTATGAAATTTGCCCGCCGGCCCGGCTTGACGGTGCCTGCCTCGTTCAGGATGCCGATTCTTGCGGCGGGATACTCCGATGCCGCGTATATGGCCGTTTCCAGAGCGATACCGCATGACACAGCATGACGAAGACAGTCAAAAAGATGGGTGGTGCTGCCGGCAATCCGGCCGTCCGCGAGAGTGGCCCGGTTTTGGCTGACGGTGACCTTTTGTCCGCCCAGATCGAATGTGCCGTCGCCGCATCCGGTCGCACGCATGGAGTCGGAGACAAGGCAGACACGGCCGGGGAACATGCGAAACACGGCGCTGATGACGGCAGGGTGGACATGGACACCGTCGGCAATCAGCTCGACCGAAACATCATCGTGAAGGAGCGCGGCGCCAATGACGCCCGGTTCGCGGTGGTGCAGGGGCGGCATGGCGTTGAAAAGATGGGTGACATGGGAGGCACCGGCCGCAAAGGCCATGGATGCGGTGTCATAATCGGCTGACGTATGTGCGAGGGACAGGCGCACGTCGTCGCGCACATCACGCATGAAGTCCAGTGCGCCATCCATTTCCGGCGCCAGAGAAATGATCCGGATGGCATGCCCGGCCAGCCGGTTCAAATAGCAAAAATGCTCGACGGATGCCGACTTAATGAATCGGGCATCATGTGCACCCGGCTTGGTTTCACTGAGGTAGGGACCTTCCAGATGGATCCCGGCCAGCCACGCTCCGTTGGCCACGCCGCCTTTTTTAACGATGCTGCCGATCTCGGAAAGCGCCTTTGCCAAAGTTTCATCCGGAAGCGAAAGGGTCGTGGCGAGCAACTGTGTGACACCGCAGGCGGCCTCGTATCGGAGCAGGCGATGCAGGCTTTCGGCATCAGCGTCCGTTACGTCCGCAAAGACGGCTCCGTGCATGTGGATGTCGGTCAGACCGGGCAGCAGAAGAAGCCCCGTACCGTCCAGAATGTCGATCGGACGGCCCGCGGTGTGCAGAAAAAATGACGCTTCACTGACGAAGCGGTCCCCATCGACAAATACGGGTATGTCGTGAAATGCCCCGTCGCAGAAGACGCGTGCGCCCCGGATTTCCATGCACTGCCACATGAAGCCATTCTAGCATGGCCGGCAAGCGAAAAATTGAGATGAATTCCGCAAAAAAAAGATAGGCAAACGGCAAAAAAAGCGCTAAAGTTTGATGAAAGCAGGGAGGTAAAGATGAATATTCAAATCTTCGAAAATGAAAAGCAGGTGCATGAGGCGTGTGCGATTCTGTTTGCCGCACAGCTGATCGAGAACCCGGAATCCGTGCTCGGATTTGCGACGGGAAGCACGCCGGTCGGGGCTTATGACGAACTGGCCCGGATGCATGATGAAGGGATCATCAGTTTTTTCCACGCCAGCTCCTTCAATCTGGATGAGTATGTCGGCCTGGAGCAGGATCACGAACAAAGCTACCACCGCTTCATGATGAAAAACCTGTTTGACCATGTGGACATGCCCGAAGAGAACATTCATGTACCGTACGGGGCCGCTTTGGATCCTGAAGTGGAAGTCCTGCTGTACGAGAATGCCATTGCCGAGGCGGGCGGAATCGATCTGCAGCTGCTCGGCATCGGTGTCAACGGACATATCGGCTTCAATGAGCCGTCCTCGTCGTTTTCCGCCGAAACGCATGTGGTCGATCTGACACCGTCAACGATCGAAGCCAATGCGCGTTTCTTTGACAGTGCCGATGAGGTGCCGCGCCAGGCTCTGACGATGGGCATCGGCACGATCATGAATGCGCTGAAAATCGTTTTGGTCGCGACTGGCGAGAACAAGGCACAGGCGATCAGGGAGATGATTGACGGCCCGATAAACCCGGCGTGCCCGGCGTCCATCCTGCAGCTGCATGATAATGTCACGGTTCTTCTGGATCTGGCAGCCGCTTCACTGCTTCAATAAACTGCTGAAACAGCCTCTGTCAGGCGCTTCTGGAGCCGTAATCCGATAGGATGCGGCTTCTTTTTATGCGTAAAATTGCATAACAACCTTTTTTATTTTCTTGTGAATAATGCATGGAATATTCAGGCTGCAGCTGTTACTATGAGGGCATGTAACACAAATGGAGGTGGAGTATTCATGGTCATCGGAGTTCCGACTGAAATCATGGAGGGTGAGCGGCGTGTGGCCGCAACACCGGACTCGGTGCGTCGTCTGGTAGGCGACGGTCATCAGGTGCTGGTGCAGTCAGGAGCCGGAATCGGCTCATTTCATGTGGACGAGGCTTATCGTGAGGCTGGCGCGACCGTCATGGAAGATGAGGTTCTGCTGTTTCAGAAAGCGGATGTCATCATCAAGGTGAAGGAACCGCTTTTCAACGAAACACTCGGCCGTCATGAAGCGGATCTGATGCGGCCGGATCAGATTCTGATTACGTTTATCCATCCGGCTTCACCGGCCAATCATGACCTGGTGCGGAAACTGGCCGCAAACGGGATCACGGCCATTACGCTCGATGCCGTGCCGCGCATCACGCGCGCACAGCGGATGGATGCACTGACCTCGATGAGCACGTGCGCCGGCTACAAAGGCATGCTGCTTGCGGCCGACAGTCTGACCACCTTCATGCCCATGATTGTGACCGCCGTCGGCATGATCCAGCCGGTCAATGTGCTGGTGGTCGGCACCGGCGTCGGCGGTCTGCAGGCTCTGGCGACGGCGAAGCGTCTCGGAGCGGTTTGTCACGCCGCGGACATCCGTCCCGATGCGGTTGAGCAGGCTGCCTCGCTCGGCGCCAAAACGGTCGATCTCGGCATTCCGGTCGATGAAGCTGTCGGTGAGGGCGGTTATGCCAGAAAACTGAGCAAGGAGCGTCTGCGTGAAGAGCGCGAGCGACTCGCGGAAGTGCTGCCGAAGATGGACATCGTTTTCCTGTCAGCCCTGATTCCCGGCAAAAAAGCCCCGATTCTCCTGACCGAGGACATGGTCAAAATGATGAAACCCGGTTCGGTTATCGTCGATATTTCGATCGACCAGGGCGGCAACTGCGCGATTACGCCGCCGGGCCACACCGAGAAAAAACATGATGTCACGATTATCGGGATTAAGAATATCCCGGGTCTGATTCCGCAAAGCTCCACCTGGCTCTTTTCGCAGAATGTCTACAACCTGCTGAAAATCGTTTTGCCGACCGCCGACTCGGTTGACGTCAGCGATGAAATCGTGCAGGCGGCACTGACCACTTATAAAGGCGAAATCGTGCATAAGGGGACGCTCGAAGCCATGAGCGCGGATTCGTAGCGCCATGACGATCATGCATAACATTTTGCTGGCCCTTTTTGTCGTGTCAGCCTTCGTCGGCTACAAAATTATCAACCGGGTGCCAAGCATGCTGCACACACCGTTAATGAGCGGCATGAATGCGTTCTCCGGCGTGACGGTGCTCGGGTGCCTGGCCGCCACGGCGGCGGCAGTCGGGATCGGTTCGAAAATTCTGGGTTTCTGTGCGATTATCCTCGCCATGATCAATGTGGTCAGCGGATTCGGCGTGACTCAGCGCATGCTGATGATGTTCCGCACGGGACGCAATGCGGAGGACAGCGATGCCTGACGTATTTCTTGTCCTGACCGCTGCGACGCGTGATCTGATTTACTACGCAGCGGCAGCCCTTCTGGTCGGCCTTGTGCTGCTCGGCATCTCACGCCTGAGCAAGGTCCGTACCGCGTCAAGCGGCAATATTATCGGTTCCGTCTCCATGCTTGCCATGATCGCTCTCACCTTATGGTATTTCGAGATCTTGGCATTTGCCGAACTTTGGATCGCGATGCTGCTCGGCAGCGTCATCGGCATCTGGCTGATGCGAACGGTCAGGATGATTCAGATGCCGCAGATGGTCGGCATGCTGAACGGCTTCGGCGGCGCCGCGTCCATGCTGGCCGGAACGCTGACCCTGATCCGGCCGCCGGGAGAATCAGTTTTTTCCATAGTAACGGCCGGACTGGCCATTGCCGTAGGCTCCCTGACTTTCACAGGCAGCGCTGTCGCGGCCGGTAAACTGCACGGCCTGATTCCCGGCCGGTCAGTGCGGCTGAAAGGACACCCTGTCCTCGTTCTGGTCACGCTCGCAGCCAGTCTTTCCCTGATTGTTGTGCTGGCCGTCATAAATATCAGCGAACCGGTCAAGTACCTGCTTATTCTTTTACTGGCAATTGTCAGCGGCGCGTTCGGCGTGCTGTTTTCCATGCGCGTCGGCGGTGCGGACATGCCGGTCACCATATCGCTGCTGAATTCGTTTTCCGGCGTTGCCGGCTCAATCGCCGGCATGGCTGTCAGTGATCCGCTTCTCGTTGCTGTCGGCGGCATCGTCGGTGCATCCGGATTGCTTCTGACCCGCATTATGTGCAAGGCGATGAATCGCAGCCTGACCGATATCCTGCTCGGCTTTTCAGCACCGCCGAAGAACAAAAAACCACTCGAGGCAACGGCCGTTATGCCGGCTGATGCAGAGTCGAACACGAAGGAAACGGAGCCGGCCGATCCGTATGCGGTGGCTGCAGAAAAACTCCGAAATGCCCGGCACGTCATGCTCATTCCGGGATACGGCATGGCGCTGGCACAGGCACAGCGGCACGTGAATCGGCTGCGCCAGACGCTCGAAGCTGCCGGCACCGGTACAGCATTTGGTATTCATCCGGTGGCGGGGCGCATGCCGGGGCATATGAATGTCCTGCTGGCCGAAGCCGATGTTCCCTACGACATCATGCTTGATCTCGATCAGGCAAACGAGCGCATGGGTGAGACGGATGTCGTCGTCATTGTCGGCGCCAATGATGTGATCAATCCGGCTGCACAGACGGCAAAAGGCACACCGATCTACGGCATGCCGGTCCTTGAAATCGGGCGCGCCGGTCACGCGGTCTTCTGCAATTTCGATGACAAGCCGGGTTATGCCGGCGTAGACAACCCGCTCTATCGGGCAACAGCCAACGTTTCGCTCCTGTTCGGCGATGCCGCCGCGACACTGGACCGGCTGCTCGATGTGATGCAGACAAGTGATAAGCGCAGTGAAACCGTGGTGCCGCTTGAGAGCGATCCGTTCGATCTGGCGGCCACAAAAATCGGAGCGGCGAAACAGGCCGTGATCATCCCGGGATACGGCATGGCACTGGCGCAGGCGCAGCACCTCGTTCGCCGTCTCAGTGAATCCATGCAGAAACAGGGCACTGAGGTTTCGTTTGGCATCCACCCGGTCGCCGGCCGTATGCCGGGGCACATGAATGTCCTCCTGGCGGAAGCGGATGTCCCGTACGATCTCATGCTTGACATGGACACCGTGAATGATCGTTTCAGGGAAACGGATGTGGTGGTCGTCGTCGGTGCCAATGACGTTGTCAATCCGGCGGCACAGACTGCCGAAGATACACCGATTTACGGGATGCCCGTTCTTCAGGTTGCTGACGCCGCACACGTGATCTTCTGCAATATGGATGACAAGCCGGGCTACGCCGGTGTCGACAATCCGCTGTATCACGATCGCACCGGCAAGGTCAGCCTCTTGTTCGGCGATGCTGCCCAGACGCTTGAGATACTGCTTAACAGGCTCAGTCTGATGCAAAGCGAGTTGTGAGCAATAAAACGGCGAGTATGATGCCGGAAGGCGTAAATACTGACGGCCCGGGCAGCAGCCCGGGCCGTTCGCTGGTGACGTGTCCTGGAGACTTCATAGTGGAGATCTTCAGGGCTGATCGAACAGAAACTGAATTTTTCCTGTTATTCGAGTCGTGCATGTTTTTAGAGAATGGAGAACCCTTTCCGAGATACGGTAAAATCCCAACATCACTCAAGCTGAAAAAGAGAAGCCCCGAAGGAACTTCTCGTGTTTTGCCATTTTGCAGTATTGCCTATCTAGAGAGTGACCTTGGTTTTCGTGCAACTGATATTTGTCCGGTTATTTGTTTAAAGAAGCTTGCTCCCCACACCTGCAATGAGTCCTGATTTCTAATAAAGGGAATGACATCTTCCTTTGCCTGGGTGTAGTCAATCGTTTCAAAGCGGCTGTTTAGGTGCGCCTTGAGCTCGACCAGGGTGAACTCCTGTTCCGGATTCAGGTTTCCACTTTGCTGAAGTCTTGCCCGTAAGTGAGCCAGGTTCACTGGCGTATTTCGTGACAGGAAGAAGACATAATCATATAGGTCACGCCCCTTGATTCTATTCTTCCAGCCTCTGCATAAAACTGCGTGGATTTTTCCGGCAAACAGAGAAGGCGCATCGTACAAGGCAACCTCATAAGGAGAGGGAAGCAGCCTGTATTGGTGCTCAAATCGCGCGTGCTCTGGCGGGTTCGTGTCCACTTCAAACTTGACTCGAATTTTCTCCCCGGTATGAATACCAGGAATCTCCCGGTCTCCATAGAAGAGCAACAGGTGCTCCTTCGTGTTGCCCTTGAGAAAAGCGGACTGCACCTGAGAATCGACACTCTTAACCTTCTCCGTGATATCAACATGAAGACCGAATGCTGCAATCTCCTTTTCCAGAATTGGGAAACAGGCACTCAAATCAAAATTCTCATCCCTTTCCTTCAAGGAAAAATCCAGGTCTTCAGAGAACCTGTCCAATCCGTAGAAAATGCGCAGCGCAGTACCGCCGTAGAAAGCTGCATCCTTAAAAAAACCGGCCCTGGACAGACCACACAGCACCATCTCCTGCATGATCTCCTTGACCACATTCCTTTTGTCCAGCTGAGGTTGCTTATCATACGCTGCCAACATTTGTTCAATGATTGTGTTCACATTGTCCTCCTCAAGTATCTGGTTAATAATCTGTGGTTGCCTGTTTGATATAGCGCTGCAATCTGCCTTAACTTCCCCCGATCCAGTTGCAGGAAGGTGTCACGGTCAATCCGCAGGTCATCAAACAGCAGTGTTTCAAATGCTTGCAGGCTCGTTGCAGGAGAAATGGTATAGATCTTATCACACAGCGCCTTCTCTGGCTGCGCAATGAGAAAAGAGTAATTGCCCTCATGGACAATCTGAATACCCACGGGGTAAGCGGTTCTGGGCACATCCCTGTAAGTGAACAGTCCAAAAGGCGTCTGAAATTGCTTTTTCTTCTTCTTATCATAGGTCGCAGAGGTAAAGGTGTATACCGCTTCCGGAATCAGATGCCAGTAGGACAAGGCAAAATCAAAGGACAGATAAGACGGTCCATAGATGCTGGCAGCCAGCAGGTACCCAGGCATCTGACGGTCACTCGCATATAAGCCGCGAACGACTGGGAAGATGGCACCTTGTGCCACCAATCGCGCCAGTTTGTTGGCCGGGTAGCGGTAGTCTTGTAATTCATCGAGGAGTATGGCGGTGGTCTTAATCATATTATCACCTCTTAATGGAATAATACTCCATTAACTGGTGAAAATCAAGAGCTAATGAGTGCTGAGTATTTCCTGGTGCTCTATTTGCTGTGATATGGTTATAAAACTATGTTCACAGGAGCTGAAGATCCCTGATGGTGTTTGCAGATACAAGCTGGAACAAGTATGCCGTTTTTCATATCCTGAGCGCGGATAAGCACTTTTCGTTCTTCAAGCTTCTGCTTCTTCTTTATACTCACCCGGTTCTCATACTTCTTTTGCTCAGGTGCAGTAACTGATACCGGGTATGCTGATAAGTGGCGTATGCAAGGTTTGGACACAGGCATGATTCACCGCCGAAAGGACAGCCGGCTGGAATAAAAAAACCTCCCCGGATGCCGGGGAGGCAAGGATTCTGATGCAATTTGCAAAAATCAGTTCGCGACTTTCGCCGCGACCGCTTCGACCGCTGTTCCGGGACCGTACAGGAGCCCTTGCGTGATCGATTTGCTGGGACACACTTCGACGCACTTGCCGCAGTGGATACAGATAAGCTGGTCAATCACCGCCAGGTTGTCCTCCATGTGGATGGCTTCGACGGGACATACCCTGACGCAGCGTGTGCAGGCGATACAGCCGATGGAGCAGTTCTTGCGGACGACCGCGCCCGGCCAGTGGTTGCTGCATGAGTTGACGGTAGCCGCCTCGTGCTTGGGAATCATGTGGATCAGGTGCTTCGGGCAGGCGTCGACGCATTTGCCGCAAGCCGTGCAGTTCTCGTGATTGACGCGTGCGATGCCCTTTTCGATGTAGAGCGCGTCAAACTCGCAGACGTTCACGCAGTCGCCGAATCCGAGACAGCCGTAGGTGCAGGAATTCGGTCCGGAGAAGAGACCGTGTGCCGAGGCGCAGTGCGGTGTTCCGGTGTATTCATACCGTTTCCGCGTATGGTCCTGATTGCCCTGGCAATGGACGTGTGCCACTTTCGGAATGTACTGACCACCCTCGACGCCGAGATAGGCGGCCAATGCCGCAGCTGTCTCGGCACCGCCGGCTGTGCATTTATTCGAGTCCGTATCGGCTCCGGAGCCAAGTGCCTCCGCGTAGCCCATACAGCCTGAATACCCGCAGCCGCCGCAGTTGACGCCCGGCAGAATCTGGTTGATTTCTTCGACTTTTTCGTCGGTCTTGACCGCGAAGACCTTAAATACAATGAGAATGACAATGCCCATAACAAGCGCGATGGCTCCGCCGATGAGGGCAGGCGTCAGGGCACCGGTCAGAATGAGAATATTCATGCTGCCTCCTTATCCGAACAAGTTTTCAATGATGCCTTTGAATCCCTGGAAGGAAACAGAGACAATGGCTGCCGCAATAAAGGTAATCGGCAGACCGCGCATGAAATGCGGAACATCTGCCTTTTCAATTTTGGAACGGACACCTGCAAACAGGAACATGGCCAGCATGAAGCCGATGCCGGCGCCGACACTGGAGAATATCGCCTGCCAGAATGTGTACTGCTCAGTCATGTTAATGAGCATGACGCCGAGGATGGCACAGTTTGTCGTGATCAGGGGGAGATAGATGCCCATGCTCCGATAGAGCGGCGGGAACGCCTTCCGGATGATGGCTTCAAGCACTTGCACCACGGCGGCGATGACCAGAATGAAGATAACCGTCTGCAGATAGGTCAGTCCGTTTGGTTCCAGCACGCTGTAGAAGATGGGATACGTCACCGATGTTGCGATAAACATGACGAAGATGACAGCGGCACTCATACCCATGGCATTCTTCAGGCTTTTTGATACCCCGATAAACGAACAGATGCCGAGAAATCTTGACAACACGAGGTTGTCGATCAGGATGACGCTGAACAGTATGATCAAAAACTCTCTCATGTTACTTCTTCTCCTCCAGTGCGGCTGCATCCTTTATGGTTTCAGGTACAGCGCCGTCAACCTGTCCGCCGCTTGCACCCTCAGGGAATCTCTTCTCGGTGCCGTGCATGGCTGTGTCGGTTCTGGCACTGATGCTGCCCGGGAAATGCGCACGATCCATCGTTCCGAGCGGCTGAGTGGCGTAGTATCGGTTGTTCAGTTTCTGTGCGATGGCGATGAGGAGCCCGAATACGGCAAAGCCTCCGGGCGGCATGGCAAAGATCATGATCGGCTTCAGCATGTGGCCCTCACCGACAAACGGGAGAGCGTACCCGAAGATGCTCCCGTTGCCGAGAATTTCGCGGGTGGCCCCGATCAGGAAGAGCGCCGTTGTGAAACCGACACCCATTCCGAGGCCGTCCATGACGGACGCACCGACCGTATTGCGGTTGGCGAACGCTTCCGCACGACCCAGAATAATGCAGTTTACCGTGATCAGTGGAATAAAGATGCCAAGCGCCTGATTCAGCGCCGGTACATAGCCCTGCAGTACAAATTGAACCATCGTCACCAAACTGGCAATGATCGTGATATAGGCAGGAATACGCACCTGATCCGGAATAACTTTGCGCAGCAGCGATATGATCAAATTGCTCATGACGAGGACAAAAGTTGCTGCCAGCCCCATGCCCAGTCCGTTAATTGCCGAGGTCGTCACGGCGAGCGAGGGGCATAAACCCAGCAGCAATACAAGCAGCGGATTGTCTTTTAAGATGCCCTTGCTAAATTCGCGACCTAATGATTTTTTTGTAGCCATATCGGTTCGCCTCCCTTATTCGCCACCGCGCGCAGCGTTGCGCGCGATGTCCACAGCTTCTGCAACAGCGCGGCTGGTTATGGTTGCTCCACTGACAAAATCCACCTCGATGTCGTCATTCGGACTCAACCCTTCAAATTCCGCGAGATAGTCTTCAGTCAGTGCATTTGAGCCGATGCCCTCGGTTTCACCCGATGACTTCACCGTCACTCGAATCACATTGCCTCTGTTATCAATGCCGACAAGCAGCACGAGCGGTTTTCCCTCGTTGCCGGCGGCATAGCCGTCGACCGACACTTCATAAATGGTTCCGATCACACGCCCAGAGCGGTTCTCAGCCTCGAACGCCGCTTTGATGCCCGCATCTGCATCCTCCTCGGACACATCAAGCGCTGCAAATTCAACAGCGTCTTCCAAGACATGCCTCAAGGCAGCGATCTGTCTCTCCCAACTCAGCTCCGTGAACACGTCAGCTGTCATCTGCACGCCTTTCAGCATGGCTTCGGAGGAGACGGTCGCACCGGCGATGCCGTCGACG
>LSQX01260897.1_pt4 | contig 22874 bp, 19 predicted proteins | sample 654561 | NCBI WGS metagenome assembly LSQX01 (sample SAMN04489861, study PRJNA283612) | anaerobic digester metagenome | isolation source: 4 biogas reactors fed with cattle manure at either 37C or 55C with and... | place: Denmark: Kongens Lyngby | collected 2014
CGATCGTCTTGGCGATCAGGTGGTAAAGCGCGTCCTGAACACGCACGATCGTCGGGATATCCAGGCTGCGGGCTGTTTGCAGCAGGCCTCCGACCTGTTCGAGACCAGACGGCCCGTGTTCGAGGTCGAACAAGACAAAATCGAGCCCCTCCCGTTGCAAATGGGCCAGTACGGCCGATTCGCGCAGCGTGGCGGTGATCCCGAAGACCTTTTCGTTTTTTGCCAGCTTGTTTTTCAGTTGCATTAAGTGATCCATACCCGTATCCTTTCTGCCTCTCGTCTTACATCGTTAGCGGCACAGCATGTTTTCCAGCAGCCGGATGTCCCGCCGGAACTTGATCTCGCATTCCTGGTCCAGGCTTTCCGGCGTCACGCTTTCCGACCAGAGCTGCTCGAAGCGGTGCATCAGGGCCTGGTTCTGCATAAGCAGCTTTCCCAGTCTGGGACGGTCGATACCCGCCCGGTACGCGTCGAGCAATGCCAGGGTCTGGCGGGCGCGCAGGACGGCTAGCTCCGTGCCCAGGAGCCAGTGGCGCAAGCAGTTGCTGTCGCCCGCACCTGTTGCCAGGTTCTTGTTCAGCAGGGGCAAAAGCGCTTCGCCGGCCAGCTGGCGTTCCTGGAGCAGTCGCACCGCCGCGTCGCGGTCCGGACTTTGTGCCAGTGCATCGAGCGTCTGGCTCAGGCCCCCGTGAAACGGCCGTTCAAAACGCATCCGCTGCTCGTCCAAAATGTCGATGCCGGCCAGGCCACGGCCAACCGTGTCGAGCCAGCCGCGCTGTTCGGCACTCAAGGGGCCCAGGGCCTGGTCAGACAGCGCGATCCAGGTGGTTTCCGGATGGTTCAGGCGGACCGCCCAGCTTGTGACCAGGTGGTCATAGCCCGCCTCGCGGGCGATCTGGTCGGACACGGCGACATTGCCGGCGCTCAGGGACACCCGGGGGACGGCGTAATGGTCGCCCGACGAGCGCAACGCGCTGCCGACGACGGCCTGGAAGCCGTGCCTGGCGATGACGGCTGCGCCGTAAAAATGGTTGAATCGCCCGTCCCGAACCAGGTCGGGCAGCAGGCCGCGCAGGCGTTCTGGCAACTTCGCCCAGGCGGCCTCGCCGGCCGCGGTCCCTGCCAGCTGGGGTGCGCCCCAGATGTGACCGACGGTATCGCCGACCGCCTGCGTACGCCGGTATAACCAGTCGACGAACCGCGTCTCCTTCGGGAAGCGAGCGAGCTGGCGGGGATAAGTCAGGATCTCGTCGGCCCAAAACTCGGGCCGGCTGCCCAGTTTAAGGCAGAAATCCGCCAGTTCGAGCAGGAACCCGACCACCAGTTCGCCTGCGTCGCGGGTCCGGCACAGGGGACACAGGTGCAGGCCGCGCCGCTCCAGGTGGCCGAGGACCTCGTCGCCGCCCAGGTGAATCACAGGCGGATGGTCGAAGGCAGCAGACACATCCCGGATCAGGTCCTGGACCAGGCGGAGCGATTCGGTTTTGCTCGGGCACAGCATGTAGGCATTGCCGTCGTTTTCGGCGAGCTTGCCGTACTGTTCATGCCTGAGGATGTGCTCCATGTGGCCCAGGGTCTGCAGCAGCGGGTAGATCATCAGCCCCAGGCGCTTGCCGTAACGGACCAGGTCGCGCCAGGCATCGGCAGTCAGGGCATCCGTGGCGGCAAAATGCGGCTGCGAGGGGAAGATCATCTTGTTGTCGATTTCCACAACGACGCCGTCGAAGCCATTTGTCTTGAGTCTGGCGAAAAGGTCCTTGAGGTAGTCTTGCCGGAACATGGCCGTTTTGAGGTCCAGGTGGTAAAGACGCATGGCATGTCTCCTTGTCAGCTGATAGCCAGCCGGTCGGCCAGCCAGCGATCCAGGTCGGGCAGGTCGGCGAATTGCAGCAGGCCCGGGATGATCAGGCTGCGGACGCGCTCGTCGTCGTAATAACGTTCGGTGACGATATCCGCCAGGGGAACCGTCGCGCCAATCTGAAGCAGGCTGCGGATCCGCGCATCGAGCAGGGCGGCGACTTTCCCGACGGCGCTGCTGCGGCCGCTGACAACCGCCTGCAGCGAATCCAGACGGCAGTCCGGCAGCGTCGCCAGCATGTCGATCGCCCGGATGACATCGAAGGCGCGCAGCGCGGCCAGGCTGTCGCCGAGCCAGATCAGATCGTCGTTCAGCTTGAACAGCGTGCCGTAGCGCTCCTGGATGCCGCGGTCGTTGATCGGACCTGGTGCCGCGTGGCCGACGCCGCTCGGATCCAGGATCCACACTTGCCGGCCCTGAGCGCAGGCCATCTGGATCCATTTGAGATGCTCCGCCAGCGCCAGTGTCCCGTCGTCCCAGAGCGCCAGAACCACCGGCGACGGCCCGGCGCTGGCCGTAGCTGAACGGATGCGGTAGGCGTGGTTCATCAGGCCGGGCTGTGACCACCACAGGCACGACTGCACCGTCAGGTTCTTCAGCCTATCGACCGCCAGCAAACGCACATTAGGCGCACAGGCATCCCGATTTGCCAGCACCCGTTCGGCCAGCCAGGCCCGGGTCTGTTCCCGGCGGCTCTCGTCCGGCAGCTGCTTCCAGCGGCTCAGGCTAGCCTGGTGGACAGCCAGGTTTTCCTCGAAGACAAAGCGTGCGGCGGGAAAAGCCAGCTTGACCTGACCGGCCGGCGTGCACCAAAGCTGCTGCGGTTCAAGGCACGAGATCGCCTGTGGATTGGGGTTCGCGTCGCGACCGAGCAGATGACGTGCCATGAACATCGCCGTCTGCCCGGCCAGATGAGAGGTATACATATGGGTCGAATCGTCTTCGCACAGGGTCAGGCCATCCGCCTGGCCGTACATGTCCCAAAAGCGCGCGGCCCGCTGCACGCTGCGCCGCGTCCCCTCGATCGGGAAAAAATCCGACGTGACCGCGTTGACCTGAACCGGGCGCGGCGCCATGGCGAGCAGAAAATCCTCGTGGTCATAACCCAGCGCCGTGAAATTCGGCCAGATCTGTTCGGCGTCCTGAGCGCCGCCCGCGAACAGATAAGCGCGCCGGCTGGTCAGGAAGTTCGTCGGCGCCGCGGCAGCGAGGCGCGGATCGCAGATCATCATCAGGCAGGTCTGGGTACCGCCGCCCGAGCTGCCGGTCACCCCGATCCGCTCCGGGTCGACATCCGGGCGCTGGCAGAGGTAGTCGATCGCGCGCATGGCGTCGTGAATGAAATAGCGCGCAATCGGCGCGCCGGTCAGCAAACAGGATGTGCCGGCATGGTCATGTTCTTCGGTCGGTCCCGCCATGACCGAGATACCCGCAGCCGGTTCATAATAACCGAAGCGCTCCCCTTGCCCGACCGGGTCCTGGGCCAGCACGATCAGGCCAGCTTCGACCAGGGACCGGCAAACGACCTGGTAGGTCTCGTACTGCTTGCCTTCCCGGGCATGGCCGCACAGGAAGAGCACCGCTCCCGTCGGCCCGTCCAGCCGGTCCGGCAGGTACAGGTTGGCCGTGACATAACATGCCGGCCGGGCCTGGAATATGATCTTCTCGATGCAAAAGCCGTTTTCCTGGATCCGGCCGGTCACCTGGGCATCCAGCGCTGTTTCGCCAAAAGGCAGGCCGCCCAGCGCTTCGATCAAGTCCCGGCGCAGCTTGGCCCGGTAGGTATCGAGCTGTGCCGGATTTGTGATCTGGTCACGCCGCTGGTCTCCGGCGGCAAAAGCGGCCAGGGAACGGTCGTAGACAACCCGCTGCAGCTGTGACGCGACATCGTAATAAGCCATTGAGGCTCGCTTCGTTTTCTGGATCAAGGACTCGGTGGACATGGGTCAGCCCCCCTTCGCGGCCACGTACCGGGCTTAAGCCCGGTAAAGGCAGACCGGACCGAACAGCCCGCTGCCTTGATTGACCGTCTCCTCTTCAAATTTCTTGGCAATCCTGTGATAGGGCCCGATCACGTTAGCCGGCCATTTATCCAGCTTTCCGGCCCGGACAAACTGGTTGGCCATGCTGTTGCTGACCACAACGATCAGCTCGTTTTCGCCTGCCCGGAGCAGACCGTGAACGGGAAACTGGTATGGCCCCCAGCCTTTCCGCCCGAGCTCCTGGCCGTTCAGGAGCGCGCGGCAGGCGAAATTGACCTGGCCAAGATCCAGCAGCACTGTCTGCCCGGCCTCATCCGGGGTGCAGCGGAACACCACCCGATACGCCGCGTCTCCGGAAAAATCCGCACCCAGCTGCCCGGCCCAGTCCCCCAGGCCGGTTGGCTGATACGCCTCTTCGCCAGCTTCGACCACAAAATCATGTTCGCCCACCCGGTACACCTGCTCGCGCCGGATTTGCCAGCCGCTGGTTAGGGTCCGGATCAAGTCGCCCGGCCTGGCCGGTTCAGCGACGGTTGGAACCGGTTCGGTGCTGAACCAAAGCAGGCAGGAGCCTGCGAACGGCAGCTGCAGCGGCAAGGTCCAGCTGCCGTCGTTCTGTCTGGCGCCGGCAGGCTGCCAGGCCTGGCCGGTTTCTGCGTCCAGCACATACAACGGCCGGTCTTCGGCAAAGGTGAGTGTGCCGTCGCATGGTCCGGTACCTTCGTTGCACAGGAAGTACAGATGTCCGTTGTCCAGGTTGCGCCGACAGACGCGCAGCTGCGGCTGCCGCGGCTGCACATGCACCAGCGGCCGGATATCGCAAAGGCCTGGGTCATGGCCGTTGCTCTCCGCCCAGATGACACGACCGCCTGAGGCTGTCAGCTGGGCCAGCTTGACGCGTGATTCCGGGCTCAGGTGCCGCGTCGGCGCCAGGCATACGGTGTCGTAGCCCATCGGGCCGACGTGCAGACGGCCGTCAAGGACACGGCAGGACGGATCGGCCAGGACATCGTCATCGACCAGGTCGAAATCGATCTGCCGTTCCAGCAGTTCCTGAGCCAGCCGGTCGTGCGCGGCTGCGGCCGAAGCGGCCGTGTCCCCGCCGGCCCAGACATCCCGGATCGGGAAATAGAGCGCGACCGTCACATCCGGCCGGCCCCGGCTGAGCAGGTAGCTGAGCCGCGCCGTATAGGCGTGGTAGAGATCCAGGTAGGCATTCAGCGGGTTGGCTTGCAGCGGAACGAACGTCGGCCGGATCCGGCCCATGAAGTAGTCACGGGTCGATGAGAGCGCGTTGCTCATGGCCATCAGGTTTATGCCGCGCACAAACTGGTAGTCGGTGATCCACTTCATGTGGTCATGGGTCAGGCCGCTGCCGTAGACGGCAAAGGATTCCGTGCCGGCGAACGGCAGGTTCGCCTGGTGGGCGACGCTGGAGGCATATTTGGGGAAATGGTGGTTGGGCGCTTTTTTGTCGGCATCGCACTCCTGGCGTTCTCCAGGCCAGATCTGGTGCCAGATCGCATCGACACACGGGATGTCGGTCTTCCTGAGCAATCGCAGGATGTGGCCATAGCCGTGGTGGCTGTTGCCCAGGGTGTAGTCGTCACCGCCGAAATGGCCGGTGAACAGGAGCCGGTTGCGCTTGCACCAGGCCTGGATGGGCGCGAAAAAGCGCTCGGCCAGGTGGCGCGTCCACCAGTCGAAAAAGTCGATCCGCACCTGGCTGCTGCTTTCATCGGCGCTGAACAGCCGGGGCAGCTGGCCGAGGATATCGTATCCTTTCTCGGCCAGGAACGAGTCTGCCAGGTCGTCGGTCCATGGCGGATTGCTCACCTTCGGCTCATCGAAAAAAACGATCGGCACCGTGTCCCCGAAATGATCGCCGGCTACGTCTTGCCAGGCTTCGTAACACTGCGCGATGAACTGGCGGGCGGTCTCCGGATGGAGCAGATCGGTGTAGTTGGGTGTGGTCTCAGAACAGACGGCCTGGGCATAAAACAGCTCGAGCGCCGTTTCTGAATCGGCCGTCAGGCTGTCGCCCGGAAAAAGCTGGCGCTGCCCGGCAAAGGCCGCCAGGCAGTCGTGCGGCACGACGAACGTTTCGCCGTCCGTGAGCGGCTGGAGCTGCCGCACCAGCCGTTTCTGGATCAGTTCCGGATGCGATTTGACGATGCGTCCGACATAGCCGCCGGACGGAAAGCCTGGCTCGTCATTGAGCCAGACACGAAGGCCCAACCGCCTGGCTTCGGCCAGGGTGTCACGGAACAAGGCTTTGAACGGTTCGGACATGAAGGCGGGTTCCAGTTCGGTCGGCTGCCGGTAGGCGCGCCAGGCTTTATCCAGCGGCAGGATCCAGACGCTCTTGGCGCCCATGCGGGCAAAGGTCTCCAGCTGGCGGAACACCCCGTCGCGTGACATCTGGTCCAGCCAGAGCCACATGTAGCCGGGCCAATGAAACGCATCCGGCTCCTCGAACTGCGACCAGGCGAACTGGTCGACGATCCTTTCCTGGCAGGACATGACAATCCCTCCGATCAGCCACGATGGGCTCGAAAGCTGCCTCTCGTTCCCTTCTATCATAACACAACAGGCAGCGGGTCCCTATCCGGCACAAGGCCTTTTTTGCCTGTATGGACGCCTGTACCGGGCTTGACATGATATATCAGAGTGATATATTGTATCTGAGAGGCCGGTCCGGTAAGAAAGCCTATCCAACGGGTAAACGAGAAAGGAGTGTCGGGTTGTCTGCCCGACGGCGCGATATGGCCAGGATCAATATGACACGTTACGCCATTCTCGGCGTCTTAAACCTGTATCCGGCCAGCGGTTACGACATCAAGCGGTTTTGTGACGCTGGCGTCACCCATTTCTGGAACGAAAACTACGGACACCTGTATCCGGTTCTGCACAAGCTGGAACATGAAAAGCTGATCGAACAGGTGAAAAAAACCGAGATCCCGGCCGGGCAGGTAACCGGCCGCAACCGCGTCGTCTACCAAATAACAGAACGCGGCCGCTCGGACTTGAAGCAGTGGCTGACCGCGCCGGTCCAGCCGGCGCCGCCCCGCTTGGAACTGCTGCTGAAAATGACCTTTGCCGGTGCGGCTGAACAGGATTTCCTGCAAGACGAACTGCAGCGCCTGCGACAAGGCCACCAGGCAAGGCGCGTGATGATGCGAAAGGCCCTGGCGAAGCTGGAAAACGATTTGAAGGCGAAAGAATGGCCCGGGTATCCCTACTGGATCGCCACGATCCGGTATGGCCTTCAGGATGCCGATTTCCGGATCCGCTGGTACGCGGAAACCGGCGCCAGGATCCAGAGCTGGTTCAGCCGGAATGAAGCAGCAGAACAGGTTCCCGCTGCGTACCCGACCACCGGTCAAGACTGGATCAACCGGATCGCTGACGACGGCAGCTCCTGGTCTGTCCTGCAAGCCGGCCTGCAGCTGGACAAGCCGCTGGATATGGGCCAGCTGCGGCTGGCCACGCGTCAGCTTCTCGACGATGAACCAGTGCTGCGCTGCCGTTTCGACGATGCGTGTGAACCGCCTGTCTGGCGCCCGCTCGATTTGCCGGATGAATGCTGGTGCGCGCTCGTCATCAGCCGAACGCCGCAGGACACCATCAGGCGCCTGGTTGCCGAGCCGCTGCCGGACAGCGGCCAATCGTGGCAGGTCTTGGTCATCCGGCCGCATGATACGGCCGGTTCAGCTGCCGACTACCTGTTGATCCGGGTGCATCACGCCCTGATGGATGCCGCCGGTTTGCGGGATCTGGCGGTCCTGCTGGCTGGCCGGTACCGGCAGCAGCTGGAACATGAGCCTGCTGAGCTGCCAAAACTTGCCAGCCGTTCCATGCTGCCTTTGTTTGCCGCCGTCGGCAGCCCCGATCCGCGCCGTCTGTTCCGCCCTGACTTGGCCGCCCTGCAGGCGGGTTGGGGTCTGCCGGGCGAAGCAATCCCCGGACCGCAGGTCCGGCCTGTCCATACGGTACGCGTGCTCAGCGACCAGCAAAGCGCCGGCTGGCTGCAGGCTGCCAAAACGGCTGGTGTGACCGTGACAACCCTTTTACTGGCCGGATTAGGCCAGGTGCTGGAGGAATGGCTCGAGCCAGAGCGGGACGCTGTCCGCCTGATTCAGGTCACCAGCAATCTGCGCCGCTATCTGCCGTCCGACCAGGCCTTGATCCTCGGCAATCTCTCCGGCATGCTGCCCATCCGCTTCGCGGCCGGTCAGCAAGCCGCTTGTCTCCCCTGGTCGCAGGAGCAACTGCAACAGCTCGGCCATCAGCTGAAGGACCTGCAGGAACAGAGGGCGGATCTGCATGCTGCTGCCCTGCTGCACCTGCTCTCACAGCGCCCGTACGGCGAGGTCCAAAACAGCCTGGCGGCGGCCTGGCAAAAAGCCCGGGCCAGCCAGCATGCCGCGCCGGTCTTGTCCAAAGTGGGCCGCTGGCCGGATCAAGCATTGGCTTTTGGCGATAGCGCGGTCTGCCACGTCGCCTTCTACGGCCCGGCCATGCACGCACCTGCGCTCTTGTTGGCCGTTCACAGCTATCGGGGGCGGATCAGTTTGTCGGTCGGTCATTTCCCGGACGAACGGCCGGCCGGTACGATGGACCGGTTGCTCGACAGGCTGCTTTTGATCATGGATCAGCAAGCCAAGATCGGCTGACAGCCAAGGTCGCCTGTGTGACGACAAAGACCGGGCCGCATGGTATCCTGAAAGCAAACAACAGGACGGAGGGATGCCGATGGCTTACCAACAGAAAACCAGGATCACCGGCGAACAGCCGGACGCCTTGATCGACAAGATCGAAAATCCGGCCAGGCAGGCCGATGCCCGCCGGCTGCTGGCGCTGTTCGCGGCGGTGACCGGGCTGGAGGCCAGGATGTGGGGCGAGGGTATGGTCGGATTTGGTTCCTACCACTACCGGTATGCCTCCGGCCACGAAGGAGATGCCATGATCGTCGGCTTCGCGCCGCGCAAAGCCAAAATAAGCCTTTACCTGGCCGCCTATTTCCCGGAGCGCGAACAGCTGCTGGCTGAGCTGGGCAAGCATACTGAAGGCGTCGGCTGTGTGTATGTCAACAAACTCGCTGACATCCGGCTCGATGTGCTCGAGGAGCTGATCGGACGTTCGGTCGCCTTTATCCGGGAGACATATCCGGATCCGCAGCAAGACCGCTCTTAGGCGTATTGTTGCATCAGGCTCTTGGCATAGGCCAAATCCTGGGCAATGTAGGTCAGCACATTGGCTTCATCCGTGTATTCAGCCGGGAAGCAGATCGGACCCTGGTAACCGTGCGCGTGGCAAAAGGCGATCGCCGTAGCCCAGTCGGTGTTGCCGTGCCGGGCCGTGGTGAAGTAAGGCTTGAACCGGGCCTGTTCGGCCTCCGGGCCGTTGACCCGACGGTAGTAGGCCGCCTTGAGGTTGACCAGGCACAGGTAATCCCAGACGATGCTCAGACCCTTGGCGGCGTCTTCGCCGGCCAGGCCGCTGTGCGCGGCGTCCCAGATGGCACCGACCCGATCCCTGTCGAAACCGTCCAGCAAGTGCCTGAGCTCCATCGCGTTAAACACGCCGGTGCCGTAGTGCTGCTGTACCCCGATCTTGACGCCGTATTTTTCACTCAGCGGCAGGGCGGCTTCGAGCTGGGCGCGCATCGCCGCTTCGGCGGCAAAATAACCGGTTTCCCCTTTGAAATTGGCCATGACACGGATCAGGGGCACCCCGGCGGCCTGGCAGCCGGCGAAAAACGGTTCATCCAGCGAACCGGCGACACTCATGATCGAGACACCATGTGCCGCCAGCCGGGCAGCCACCCGCGGCAAGCCTTGCTCGACCTGGTCCGGCTCGAGCTGAAAACCTGGCCGAACCGGCAGCTCGACGCCGTCAAAGCCCAGCTGGCTGACCCGTACGCCCAGTTCGTCAACAGATAACTGTGGCCACGGCTTGGTGAAGATGGAGCACCTCATGTCCATACGCAATCTCCCGTTTCAGGATCACCTGGCCTGAGCGGTTTTCAGGCCATCGTGTCCAGCATGTCGCGCAGCGCTTCGTGCTGCAGCTTGCCGGTCTGCCAGTAGCTGTATAACTGGTTGACGATGTAGTTGCCGCGTTCGAAGCCGCCGTTGACCGTATGGCCGCCGGACACATGCGGTGTCAGCAGCACGTTGTCCAGCGTATGCAGCTCGCTGTCGGCCGGCAAGGGCTCCTGCTCGTAAACATCGAGATAGGCGCTGATCCGGCCGCTCTTGAGCTCGGCCAGCAGGGCCTTCTGGTCGACAATAGATCCGCGCGAGGTGTTGACAAACAAGGCGCCGTCCGGCATGGAAGCCAGCAGGTCGGCCGTGATCATGCCGCGTGTACCCGGCAGCTGCGGCGCGTGGACGGAGACGACATCACTGCCTGGCATCAGCGTCTCGAGGCAGACCTGCGTGACGCCCAGTTCGCGAGCCATGTCCGCCGACAGGGTCGGGTCATAAAGCAGAATGCGGACGCCAAACGGTTTAAGGAAGCGGATCATGTTTCTGCCGACATGGGAGGCGCCGACGATGCCGACCGTGAGCCGTCCGTTCAGGCGCTTCAGCTGCGGCTTGAGGGCATCCACATCGCTGACCGAACCGGCCGTTTTCTGCCAGCGGCCTGCGCGCATCAGGCGGTCGTAGTCACCGAAGTGCTTCAGGCAGTAGATCATGCCGCCCAGTGCCGATTCCGCCACGTCGATGGCGATGACCGGTGCGGCCGTGGCCACACGGATGCCCCGGAGCCACACCCCTTCGCTGACGATCGCCTTGGGCGTGCCCGCGCCATGCAGGATCACCTTGAGCTCGGGCGCATGCGCCAGTACGGCCTCGGACAAGACCGGTGTGCCCCAGCACGTGAAGCAGGCCTGCGCGCCGGCCAGGTGTTCTTGCATATATGCTTCGCTGATCCGGTCCGGATAAGGCGGTTTGTTGACCAGCTCCGCGAATGTCTCCAGGAACGTGAGATCCTCAGGGCAGATGGCCCGGCGGAACATCTCGCCGGTCATCAGGATCGCCAGCTTGATTTTCGGTTTGGTCTGTTCCATACGCCTGTGGCCTCCTTGGTGTTCTTGACGATGCGTCAGCCTTTCAGGGCGCCGACCATGACCCCTTTGACAAAGAACCGCTGCAGGAACGGATACAGCATCAGGATCGGGACCGTGGAGACGATGATCAGGGAATACTTGATCAGTTCGCTCATCTGGGCCGCGTCACCCATGTCGGTTGACGCTTCAAATTCGGCGTTCTGCCCCAGGATCAGGACCTGGCGCAGCACCAGCTGGAGCGGGTACTTGGTCGGGGTCTGAATGAAGAGGGATGCGTTGAACCAGGCGTTCCAGTGCGAGACGCCGTAGTAGAGGACCATGACCGCCATCATGGCGCCTGTCAAAGGCAGAATGACGGTCGTCAGGATCCGGAAGTGCGACGCACCGTCCAGCCGGGCCGCCTCGACCAGGCTGTCGGGGATCGCCGCGAAGGCGCTGCGCATGACCAGCATGTTGTAGGTGCTGATCGCAACCGGCAGGATCAGCGACCAGGTCGTGTCCATCAGGCCAAGGGACCTGACATTGAGGTACATGGGAACAAGGCCGCCGCTGAAATACATCGAAAACAAGATCAGCATCGCAATCGGCTTGTGCCACATGGATTTGTTGAGCGTCAGGAAATAGGCGCCCAGGCTGGAAAGCGACAGGTTGAACAGCAGCCCTACGACCAGGATCACGATCGTGTTCTTGTAGCTGACCAGGACAAGCGGATGGTTTAAAACAATTTTATAGGCCCGGATGGACAGCGGAAACTTGGGCAGCATCATCAGCCCATAGTTGGCGTTCATCGCCGCCGGGTCGCTGAACGAGGCGATCAGCACGAAATAGATCGGATAGGCGGTAACCAGGATGACCGCCGTCAAGAACAAGATGTTGAATCCGTAAAAGAGCTGGTACCACGGGCCATGCTGCATGATTTTGTTGCTGTATGCCTTACCCATGGCGGTCACCACAATCCCATTCCGGTTACCTTGTTGGATAACCTGTTGGCCATGATGACCAGGGTGAAATTGATCACGGAGTTAAACAGGCCAACCGCCGTGGAAAAACTCCAGTCGCCGTTGACCAGGCCCCGCCGGTAGACGTAGGACGAGATGACATCGGCCCGTTCCATGATGAAATCGTTGTACAGCAGGATGATCTTCTCGTGCCCGACGCTCATGACCTGGCCGATCCGCAAGATCAAAAGGAGGATGATCGTACCGGTTATGCCCGGCAGCGTCACATGCACGGTCTGGCGCCAGCGGTTCGCGCCATCGATGCGCGCCGCTTCATAGAGTTCCAGATCGATCGCAGACAGGGCAGCCAGGTAGATGATGCTGTTCCAGCCGGCATTCTGCCAGACATCTGAAAGGATGTAGATGGGCACGAACGCGTTCTGCACGTTGAGCAGGTTTTGCGAACCAGTATAGCCAAGCTGCTGCATGATGTAGACGATAAAACCGTCCTCGGACACGAATAGCCGGATCATGGAGCAGACAACGACCAGAGATATGAAATGCGGCATATAGGATATGGTCTGGACCGATTTCTTGAACTTGGCGTTCTTGACCTCGTTGATCATCAGGGCAAAGACAATCGGTACCGGGAAGCCAAAAATGAGGCCGGCGAAGCTGATCGTCACCGTGTTGCGCAGCAATCGCCAGAAGTAGTACGAATTAAAGAAATTCAGGAAGTGCTCAAACCCGTAAGACCCGGCCCACGAGCTTCTGAAGATGCCCAACCGCGGCGAGAAATTCTTGAAGGCGATCAGGGCACCCAGCATCGGTTTATAACTGAAGATAATAAAAAAGGCCAGAACTGGCAAAACCATCACGTAGGCACCGGCGTATTGCTTGAAATCCCTGGTGATCCGCGTTCCGAGCGAAAGCGGTTTGCCCTGGGGCGTATTAAGCAGTGGGTTAGGCATATAGCGTCATGCTCCTTCACAAAAAATCAGGGTGCGGCCTGGCACGTCAGGCCGCACCCCTCGACAAATCTAAATGTTATTTGCCTAAGGCCTTGTCGAGCGAAAGCTGGCGGATTTCGATCAGGCGATCCATGCCCATGCTCTTGAGCGTGGTGATGTACTGGTCGAAATTGGTAAGCGGCTCCTGGCCGGAGATGAAGCGGGCGCGCATCTCGTTGATGTAGGTGTCAATATCTGTCCAGAGCGTCGCTTCTTCGTTCATGTAATCTGCGACAATCGCGTTGTTGACGATCATGTACTTGTCTGCCGTATGGCTGGACCAGGCGGCATAGGCGTCGATCTGTTCCTGGAGCGGGAAGCGCTGGGCGCTGGGCGCTCATGCCCAGGTCCTGAACACCAGAGAAATTCAGGATGCCGTATTTGCGGATCATGGGGTCGAGCGAGTAGCCGTCCGGGTTCTTGGTCATCAGTTCGGTGAACTTGGGCTTGCCGTCGACGTATTCGAACGACTCGCCTTCGATGCCGAAATTATACAGCAAATTGCCCGGCTCGGTGTACAGGTAGTTGAGGAACGCGCAGGCGGCGGGAATATTCTGGCAGTCTTCGGTTAACCAGGAGGCCGTGGAGACCATGACCGGATCGGTCATGCCGCAAATGGCGACCTCGCCCTTGTTCTTGGTGAAAGGCGGCAGGCCCGTCAGTTTGAAGACACCGTCGTTGACGGCGCTGGTCATGTTCAGGATACGGCTGGCGGCGGCGTAGATGGCGCCGGTCTTGCCTTCCATGACGCTGGACTGCGCGGTCGGCTCGTCGGTGACGGCGAAGTTCTTGTCCATCAGGCCTTCGTTGTAAAGCATGTTGAGGTAGGTCAGTGCTTCCTTGTAGGCCGGCTCATACGCACCGAAGTGGTAGACGCCGTCGACCTGGTAGCCGATCGAATTGGGCAGGCCGAAAGCGGCTGTCAGGTTGCCGTCGGACAGCATGCGCGGGAAATTGGAACTGAAGGACATCAGCGGCGTTTCAACGTCCAGCTGGTCTTTGAACGCACGCAGCATGGCGGTGAATTCGTCGATGGTCGTCGGCGGGTCGAGATCGACCTGGTCCAGGAAATCCTGCCGGACCATCATGCCGCGCCAGGAGCGGTAGGGCGAATCTTTGAGGAAGAAGCCCTGGAAACAGTAAATTTCGCCATCCGCCTGCTTCAGCGAATCAAAGTAGATGGGATCTGAGGTGATGAAGCTCCAGAAATCGGGAGCCAGATTGGCGAATTCATCGGTCAGGGGAATCGCCAGGCCGTCTTCGGCCATCTTGAGCTGGCCGCCGGCATAGAACGTACGGGTCGCGACGATGATGTCGGGCAGGTCGCCGCTGGACAGCATCAGCTTGAGCGCCGTATCGTCCGCTGTCTCGGTGATGTCGATCGTGATACCGGTCTGCTCCTGCCAGGCCTTGAAGCCAGGCGCTTCAGCGTATGAGGTGATGCCGGCCCGCGTGATGTCGACGTCGACATTGCGGACCAGTTTCAGTACGACGCCTTCTTCATGCCAGGGATACATGGCCGGTGCTGCCGTTGTCCCGCTGGTCGGGCCAGCGGTTGTTGTCCCTTTTGTCGTACCGGCCGTGGTTGTTGTCGCCCCGCCTGTGCAAGCGGCGGCGAGCATAGCCAAAACCAGTAATAAAACCATTAGTGTCAACTGTTTTCTCATCTTTCTTCTTTCCCCCTTTGTCGTTCGTGCCAGACTTCAGATATGACCAATGGCCGCATCCTGCATGCGTGACACAGCAAAAGCCAGCCACAGGTTTCCTGGATTATTGAAGACAAGCGATTAGGTGATCGTTCTGGTGATACATCCACCATAGCATGGGGAAAGATGGTCAACAAGGGAAATTTCGGCTTATGTGGCCCAAAAGAACGGGGCCGCCATCCGAAGAGCCAAACTGTCCCACAAGCGCCTTTTTGGCACTTTTGTTCGCTCAGCGGATTTGTCTGAGTCGACGGATTTCAGCATCGATCGCGTCCAGATCCAGGGGATAAGACCCGAATTCGCGCACGACATCGACCAGGGCAAAAATATTGGCGTCAGGCGTATCGCGGCCGCACTGGTCGCCGGTGGACAAAATGTAGCCGCCTTTGCCGCCTGCCGCCCGGATCGCTTCCAGGGCAGCCAGCCGGACATCCGTAACACGGCCCAGCAGCATGGTCGTTGTCGTGTGCAGGTTTCCCTGCAGCGACAGGCGGTCCCCGTAAAGCCGTTTGATCTCAGCCAGTTCACAGTCGCCCATCGGCGGCGGTTCCAGCGGATTGACCGAATTCAGGTCTGTCTCATGGTAGCAGGCATCGATCAAGGCCTTTTCCTTGCCGCAGGAATGGACGCAGGACAGAATGCCGGCTTCCCGGCACAGCCGGGTGATCGTCTTGATGGTCGGCAGCGACATGCTGCGCCACAAATCCGGCGATGACATCGTGATCGAACCGCTGCCGCCGGTCTGAATGACTTCCGTGCCGGCTTCGATCGCACAAGTCGCCTTGGCCACAGCCGCGCGGTCGGCCAGTTCGACCAGTTCGGCAAACAAGTCCGGTTCGTCGTAATAGGCGTAGGTCGCCGCCTCGAGATTGCCCTCGAACAGGCCGGCAAAGGTGTGCAGGCCAGGCGCTGAGATGTTCGTGATCAGGATGCCAAGATCGCCCAGCGCAGCCTTTTGCGCCTGCATCAAGCTTGGGTCAAAGCCCTGGACGCGGGGAAACAGGTAGCGCAGCTTGGAAAAATCGTTTTTGAAATGCTTGATCAGCTTTTCCGTATCCGTCGGCGGATCGCCGCGCATGAAGCACGTGATCCGGCTCATTTCGCCGGCCGGCGTTTGCACGACCGTCCGGACCAGCCAGCGGTCAGGACGTTTCTCCAGCACCTGTTCGGTCTTCGTCGTGCGGTCGTCGGTCCGGACCTGGGGATTGCCGTATATGAATCGGCCATCGATGCCGAAATATTTTACGGCATCGATGTAGGCCTGCCAGAGCGGCGGGTCCTGGCGGTAATAGATGTCCCAGAAAGGTTTGCCCGTCAGGCGGCAGGGCACCATGTTGGAAATATCGGGGGTGACCGGGACGCGGTCCGGCGTTTTGTTGGCATAGGCTGCCAGCAGACGCTCTTTCCGGCTCATGCTCTCCATGCTGTTCCTCCGTTACGCCATGTGCTCGAGCATGGCCGGCGTCACTTCCCGCGCCAGGGGCAGGCCTTTGCTGAAACGATCGAACTCCTCGATCATGCTGTCGGCCAGCTCGTTGACCTCCTGGGCCGCGTAACCGGCGATGTGCGGCGTGATGAAGACATTGGGCAGCTGCCGCAACGCGCTGTCGGGGGCAATCGGCTCCGGCCAGGTCACGTCCAGGTAAGCCTGGCGGAGCGGTTCCTCGCGCAACGCCCTGGCCAGGTCCGCTTCGACGACCTGGGCGCCCCGGCCGGTGTTGATGAAAGCCGCGTGCTTATTCATGCGCGCGAACAGGTCGTAGTTCAGCATGCCGACGGTTTGGGGGTTGTTGGCAATGTGATTCGAAATGGTCTGGCAGCTGGAAAAAACTTCTTCCAGCGAATACGTCCGCGCAAGTCCCAGACCGCGCATCTTCTCCGGCGTGATGAACGGGTCGAAAACCATCAGGTCCACCGGATACGCCTGCAGGAGCTGGATCACCTGACTGCCGATCGCGCCGGCGCCCAGGATGCCGACGGCGGTCTGATACGTGCCCGGATAGACCAGCCGGGTCAGTTTGTTGCTCTCGGCCATGCTTTGTGTCTGGTAACGGCGCATGGCGGGCAGGGCACCCTTGTTGGCCAGCGTGATCATGGCGACGGTGAATTCGGCCACGGGCCGGGCCATGGTTTGCCAGGCGCTGCTGACGCGAATACCGCGGTCCATGAACGGGCGGGCAAAATACTGCACCGAACCGGCGGCATAGAAGACAGCCTTCAGGCTGGGAAAGAACTCAGATAGCTGGCTGAAGCTGAACGGCACCATGTCCCAGGTGCAGAAGATGACATCGACCGATCGCAAAGCAGCCCGATGCTGTTCCAGGTTATGTTCGGTGATGATGTCCGGACACATGTTCAGGCGTTCGCAGATCGTCTCATGCCGGCCGTTGCCATAGGTATAGTGCAGCCGCCCGCCTTCTTTGCAGACAAAACAACCGTTCATGTGTTCACCTCGTAAAAAGATGCATCATAAGCCGCAACATAGGCGGCCAGGATGCTTTCCGGCTGAACATTGCCGAGAATGTTGTGAACCGGACAAAAGACGTAGCCGCCTCCGGGTTTGAAGGTTTGAACCAGCCCCCGGACATGGTCCCGGACCACATCGGGCGGCAGCATGCCCAGAACCTGCTGGGTGTTGGCCCCGCCGCCCCAGAAGACGATCTGGTCGCCGTATTTGCGTTTCAGACCGGCCGCGTCCATGCCGGCCGCAGAAATCTGTACCGGGTTGATGATGTCGATCCCGGCCTCGATCAAGAGCGGCAGCAAAGGCTCGATGGCGCCGCACGAATGCAGAAAGACTTTGGCGTCGCTGTTTTGGTGGATAAAGTCACAAACCTGCTTGAGATATGGCAGCACGACAGGCTCGAAATGTTCCGGATGGCAAAACGGCGACTGCTGGCTGCCCAGGTCGCCCGATAAACAGACGGCTCCGACATAGGGCGCTAAAAAGCGGACAAAACGTGCCGCGCGTTCCAGCTCCCGTTTGACGATCTGCCGGTTCTGTTCGATCAGCGGCTCCGGGTCGGTGATCATGTCGCAAAAATAATCCATGTTGCTGTTGAAAAAAGGATATAGGCCTTTAAATGCCGTGAAATAGTCGGTCTCCTTGAACAGGCGCTCGGCCTCCGCGACGTAGCGCGGGAAGACATCGTCCCGCCATGGATCTTCAAACTGGATCCAGTCGCCGTCAAAAAAATAACCGTCCCGCGGCATGCGCATGCGCTGCCGGCCGGCGGTCACCACCCATTCGCCCTGCTCGTTCAGCTGCGGCTGGTAATAATCGGGAACCTGGAAACGATAGTCGCCGCGCGGCTGCCATATCCGGTAGCGCGCTGCACGCGGCTTGAGCAGGATGCAATCGGCGTGCAGAAGCTCGAGGACATCCTCGTCGACCCGCGCCAGGCACTGCACCCCTTCGTACAACTCGATCTGATCGGTGGACAGGCCCAGGTGCCGGCGCAGGTTGCGGTAGGCAAAAGCCGAAATGCCGCTGGCGGTGTAGAGCCCCAGGTCGATCGGCATCCGGTCCGGCTGGCGGTGGTTGATCGCCGCGACAACCCGTTCCCGGGCGCGCATGGTTTCATGTCCGCTCATGACGTTCGCCTCCTGTCCGGGCGCACCGATGCGGCCTGCCTGACCGCATCGGTACGCCTCTGGCCATTACGTGAAAAGACCGGCGTTTTGCTGATGGGCCTTGGCGATCACCTGCAGCTGCAGCTTGACCTGGTCAAGGGTAACCAGGAAAGGCGCACCTTCGGTCAGGGTCTGGTAATAGGCCCGGTAAAAGGCCAGGCCCTTGGCGTTGTTGTCTTCCTCGCTCGCCTGCCATGTTTCCTGGTGCGTGACCAGTTTCTCGCGGCAGTAGATCGGCTCGCCCTTTTCATTTTTCAGGGACGTGACGATCAGGGGACGTGGTTCATTTTCCGCTTCCAGATAGTACTGCCAGGCCAGCTCTTTGGCCGTGCCATGCAGCGTGCCGCGGGTGCCCTGGACCAGGAACGTATCCGACGCATAGGCGTTGCAGCTGGATATCTCGATATCTGCGACCGGGGCGCCGGGCGCAAGCAGCAGCATTTTCACATAGTCTTCGCCGTCGCCGGCGGTATGGGCGCGATCCATCTTGCAGACAACCGATACGTCCTCCGGGAAGCCCATCAGGTCGAGCGCGTGGTCGACCGGGTGCGGCCCCGTATTCAGCAAGCTGCCGGCGGTCCGGCTGTGAATCGTCTGCCAGTCCCAGCGGCGGGCGAAGTTGTCATAATTCAGGCTGATCTGGACGATACGGCCCAGTTTGCCGCTCGCGATGACACCTTTGATCTGGCGGTAGGCCGGCGAAAAGCGGTACTGCTGGAAGACATGGTAGGAAGCGTCGTGCTCCCGGGCCGTCTGTACGACGCTTTCGAAAGCCTGTTCATCCTTCGCGGCCGGCTTTTCGCTTAACACCGTCAGGCCTTTGCGCAGCAGGGTTTTGCTGTTTTCGGCATGGTGATCGCTGTATGAGGCGACGACAACCAGGTCGAGGTCGTCGCGCTCAAGCAGGCTCTCGATCTGGCTCGTGGCGTCGATGCCCATCTCCGCCTTGATCATGGCGCGGCGCTCCGGGTCGGATTCGACATAGGCGACGATCTGGTACAAGTCCGGCAGCTGGCGCAGCAGATGGGTATGGATGTTCCGGCCGCTGCGGCCGTAACCGACGATCGCTGTTCTGATTGCTTTCATGGTACACACTCCTCTTTATGGTTTCATGATCCGAATGAAATCCGGGAAGGCGATCTCGGCATCCGGCAGTTCCGGGTGCCACTTCTTTTCCCATTCCAGGGAAAAATAGCCGTCATAACCGTCGCGCAGCATCTGATCGACAATTTTCCGGATCGGGATGTCTCCCTCTCCGAGCCGGCACAGCTGGAAAGCGCCGTCCGCGCGCACATGATCTTTGACATGCACATGGCGGATGGCCGGCTTCAGCGGTCCGTAGAAAGCCATAAAATCGTCACCGTAGATTTTGTCGGAGTGCTCGATGTCCCAGAGGACGCCGAAGCGCTCTGACGGCACACGGTCGACAACCGCCTGGACCCGCTCCAGCGTATTGAAGTTGCCGTGCACCTCCAGCCAGACCTGCACCGATGTGCCTTCGGCATAGTCGCACAAGGTCTTGATGCCGGCGACGACCTGATCGATGATCTGCTGCTCGTGCGCGGGATCGACGATTTTGTCGCCGAACACGCGGATCGCTGGGATGTGCATCCGTTCGCAGACATCGATGGCGGCCTTGCCGTCCTCGATCAGGCCCGGTGTTTTCGCAGGATCATGGAAATTGACAGACGTGCCGAATCCGGTCATTTCCAGTTGATGCTGCTGCAACCGCCGCAGCGTGTCCTGCTGTTTTCCGGGTTTGAAGTATTCGATTTTGTCGGCCAGCATCTCGCCTTCCAGGCCCCTGATCTCAATGCCGTCAAAGCCCATGCGCTGCGCCTCGGATAGAATTTTCTCAAAGGACCAGTCGGGGCAGCCCAGCGTCGTAAAGGAACATTTCATATCATCATCTCCTGTCATTTGGTTTTGTTTTTCATCAAAAATCACCAGATGATCACATCATCCATTATACGGCTTGCTGCCTGGTAACGCGATGCACGATTCCCGTCTGATCTTATACTTTTCGATAGTGCGGTTGGTTTTTGCTGGTGTTTCTGTTATCGTGACACCAGAAGGAGGCGGGTTGTTATGAGCCGAATGGAGATCATCAGGATCGGACTGAATACGCGTCATCTGGCGGGGTCGGTGGTCAGCCCGTCGCAGGTGGCGACGCATGCCGTCTTCTGGCAGTTCTGCTCGCCGGTCCGGGTGCAGACCGCCGCTGGACTCGTCAACGCCGGACCGGGGGACTGCATCATCTATGAACCGGGATTTGCGCGCCGCCTGCTCGCACCGGATCCGAACGCCGCTTACGCCAACAACTGGCTGTTTTTCCATTTCGCGCCCCTGCCGGCCGTCCTCGCAGCCTACGGCCTCAAGCCCAATGTGATCTGCCATGCGTCCGACTGGCTGGAAATCACCCGGTTGCTGCAGATCATCCTGGATGAATTCCTGCACCCTATCCTCCATTCCGCGCGGCGCAGCGAACTGGTTTTTGAAGAGATTTTATTGCAGTTGAGCCGGGCCGCAGCGTCTGAATCGGTTACCATGTCCGAACTCGACCGCTCCGTACGCAGCAAACTGCAGGAGATCCGGACCCGGATCTACGCGGACCCCTGTGCCCAATGGTCTGTGCCGCAGATGGCACGGGCGGCGTCGATCAGCACCGCCTGGTTCAATACGCTTTATAAAAAACAATACGACACGACACCCAAGCAGGATGTGATCAACGCCCGGATCGAATGCGCCAAGAACAAGCTGCTGGCACAGCATGACACCCTGTACACGATTGCCCGTGAATCCGGTTTCCAAAATGAATACTATTTTGCCAAAATGTTCAAAAAAAGCACCGGGGTGACAGCCGGGCAGTACCGGAGCGCGTCAGGCCTGATCAGCTTCGAAACTGGCCGGGATTGATGCCCTCGATTTTCCGGAAGGCGCGCCGGAACGTCTTGGTGCTGCTGTAACCGACCGCTTCCGCCAGTTTCTGGATCGGTTCGTCGTGACGGACCATCCGCTCTTTTGCTTTCTGGATCCGGACCGCGTTGATGTAGTCGAGCAGTCCCTGGCCGGTTTCGATCTTGAAGAGCTTCGAAACATACTTGGGGCTGAGTTTGATTTCCTGGGCGATCTGGGTCAGGCTGAGGTTGATGTCGGCATATTGCTCGTTGACATACTGCTTCACTTTGTCGGAGAGCGAAGCTTCCTGTTTGATTTCATTTTCGTTCTGGCACATGCACACGGTGATCCTGACAAACATCTCTTTCAGCTCAGCCAGGTTCTGGGCGCTGACCAATTCTTCAATCATCGCCTTGTTCATGCCGCACGCCTGGTCGTAACCCATGTTCAGCAGGGTGCTCGTCAGGGCAAACACGTTGAAGCGCTGCACACGAAAAACGTCTCCGGCCTGCCCGAGCTCCAGGAAAAACTCATCGACGATCTTCAAGGTGTCGGCCGTGGCCCGGATGGCGATCGCCTCGACAAGCAGGTGCGCGTAGTCGTTCACGGGCATCGCGCCGGCGATCTTTTTTTCGCTCAGCTGGGAGACCCGCAGGACATTTTTTTCGCTGGACGCGATCTGGTAGACATAGGCCGCGTTCATGTCATGGTAGGCGGCAGACAGCTTGCCGACATGGTCGACAGGCTCGCTGATCACACAGCGCAAAATCAGGTTGAAGTGATCCTTGAAAAAATTACACAGCTGGCCCAACACGGTTTCGACTGACTGATCGAAGGCCGCATGATCTTTTTCGGCCAGTGCGTACAGGAACGTGACCGTATACTCGTCCTCCGTCTTGTAGGGTTCGTGCCGGTGCTCCTGCAGGTCGTTGAGCACATTTTCGATCGCAAAGGACAGCGAGATCGTGGCATTGCCCTTGGATGTCAGCAGGTTGTCCCTGGGGTTGGTGATGTAAACCGCGATCGGGACAAGCAGCAGCCCGCTGAAGTCGATATGCAGCGACTCGAGAACGTCATCATCAGCCAGGTGGCGGCTGCCGTTGTGGAAGAGATCATACAGGTAACGGTCAACCAGGTGCCGCTGCTGGCGTGTAAAGTCGTTCATCATGTCATCTGTCCGGGTGTACAGATCAAGAAAATGGTCGCGGATGACATCGTATTCGCTCTTGCCGCGGGTGTCGATGCTGCCTTGTTCCCTTCGCTTGTCCTGCAGCAGCTGAATCGTGTTGCGCAGCGGCGTGTAGTTGTGCTGCAGCAGCAGGATGGTCATGATCAGACCGACGACAGCCGCGACCATGAACCCGATGATGGTGACGGTCATGATGTAATTGGTTTGTTTCCAGAACAGGTTTTTTGGCGTTAGCGCCGCATAGGTGAACGGTCCGACTTCCGAGCGCACGAAGGTGCACACATAGGCCTCGTCCAGATGCTCGTAGGTGGTGATCGTGTCTGTGTTGATCTGGGAAGCCAGGTTCAGGCCGTTAAAATCGCCGCCGAAGCTGCCGAAAACATGCCCCTGCTGGTCAAGCAGCAGCAGGGTCGTACCCGGATGGATCGGCAGCGTGGGGCCCATGTCCAAAATCGGCAGGGCGATAAACAGGCTGACGCTGTTGCAAGATCCGAACAAAGACGGCATCAGGGATTTTTCATACACGATGGCTGGTTTGCCGAACTCGTCGTACGCATGCAGGTCCGACACCGTGTAGCGTGC
>LSQX01376220.1_pt1 | contig 22873 bp, 26 predicted proteins | sample 654561 | NCBI WGS metagenome assembly LSQX01 (sample SAMN04489861, study PRJNA283612) | anaerobic digester metagenome | isolation source: 4 biogas reactors fed with cattle manure at either 37C or 55C with and... | place: Denmark: Kongens Lyngby | collected 2014
TAGACTTCGCCTCCGCCGTCAAGGAGTACAGGTGAAGCAATCCATTCTTCCTCAAAACCTAATGCCTCAAGTTCCTTTTTAATCTCATCAGGTATTATTAAAGTATTCTTTGCATCGTCCCTGTACTTGAATAACCTGTTTCCTATCTCTTGCTCATACGGTTCAAGGCTAAGAAGATTGTTTTGCATTGTCCATAGTTCTGCGTATTTGGTCGAATCAATCATGCCTTCTTCGCTTTGGGACAGTACTTGCTCTGGTTTAAGTCCTTTGGCGTCTATTTCTTTTATCAATGTGTCATACTGCTCTTGCAGATTTTCTCTTAGCTTTTGAAAGAACCCCGCCCATTTGCCTTGCCGCTCTTTCTCCTTTTCTCTCTCTTCTGTGCTATTGTAAACGCTGAAGCTAACAAACACCTTCAACCCCCGCACAGCGCAGAGGTCAAAGTTTATCTTATAATAATGATTAGTGGCTTTTTCTCTTAATGCCATACTCTTTTTCTCCTTTTAATAAAACAATGCGGCATAACCGTTACCGCCATTTGCACCCGAACCGCCCGCAAAAACAGCCCAAGACCTGCGCCTCCGCCAGCCCCGATACCGCCTGCACTACCGTTTTTACCATTATTGCCACCTGCTCCGCCGTTGTGTCCCAAAAACCAACCTCCGCCGCCGCATCCTCCGCTACCGTTTGGATTTGTTCCTCCTGCACCTTTCCCATATGTCAATCGATTACCTTCTGGCGAATAGGTTTGCGTCTGGTATTCGCTTGTGCTTCCTCCAGAGTTTCCGCCTCTTGAGCCGCCGCTTGTACCTGTTCGTTCGTCTAGCCTTCTTATGTAACTGTTATTGGCATCATAGCTAGAAACTGTACCCCCGCTCCCGCCAACTCCATCGTTAGCACCGCTGCGTCCGGCGCCACCACCTGATGCATTGACCGTTGTGACTCCGCTATACCCTAAGTTGTTTATGTCTGTAAAGGTAGAAAATTGGCAGTTATCTCCGCCACCACCGTTGGTGTTCCTTGCACCCCCTGAGCCGCCAGCGCCTATATAAATCCTATGCACCCAACCTGTTTTGAGATGAGGGGATAGCTGTCAAAAATTAGAAAGCTAAATATTTTTAATTGAAGTCCTCTTTGAGGGAACATATCCACTGAGTGCTTGCGTATGTGGGAACATATCCATAGACTTCGCTGTTTTTTGAAAACTGAGGTATACTGTTAATTCTTAGTAGCCAATACTGGAAATAACGTTACTCTCCTATTCACTAATGTAATTCAACAATCTTTCTAAAATATCATGTGTAACTTTTAAGTCGTAGTGTTTAATAAGATGACTTTGTAAATCCATAACTAACAGTAAAGAATTTTTATAGGCTTCAAATAATTCTACCTTATCTAATCGAGCAGTGGTCTTTGCAAATTTTTTATAATTTTCAAGGCTAATTTCTTTTTCAAAGTTTTTACTCATGTTGAGCCAATTGTCAGCATTTTTTTCTGCCATACGTATCAGTTGTAGTGTATTTTTTTGAAGTTCAGATAAGAGTTCTAATGAACGAGCATATTCTCCTCTTTTTAGAACGTTGATTCCCATCAACCATAGATTAGAGAAATTACACAACAAAAAATTAGCATTTTCTTCAGTAAGTCTATTTGGTCTTGCACCACTTATCTCTGATAAGTAATTTTCTAATTGCCCTGTTTCATCGTAAATAAGCATATCCTTCGTATCAGGAATATAACCTGAATCTTTAAACGAGGGGATTATGTTCATATCTTTTTCAGGAAGGAAATGAAATTCCCCACGTATAAGATTATCGAAAATAACTACCTCTGTTCCATACTCATTTTTATAAAGCATCAAGTACGGAGCTACGTCAAACAACCAGTTGGATGAATCAAAGTTCGAGGTTATACTATCTTTCAAAAATATATAGAACTCTATATCAGAGTATTGGTCACCTTCTCCTTTGGTAAACGATCCATACATCATACAAGCTGTAATTCGTTCATCTGACTCAGTAAGATTCTTAACATTCGCAATTAATTCTTTTTGTTTTAACATTTCTTTACCCTTTCATCTAAATATCTTTTAGTTATTGTGGCAACTCAAAATCTCTACAGACATAAATTAATGTTTTTCGTACAAATATTATAGCAAAAAGCATCATCATGCTCCACAAACAATAGTGTAGGACAATATTCCAAAATCATTTTTTCAATTTGGATACGTGAAAAAACATCAATATAGTTCAATGGCTCATCCCATATATACAAATGTGCGCTTTCACAAAGGCTTTTAGCAATTAGTACTTTCTTTTTCTGACCAGCACTAAAATCCTCCATGTTCTTATCGAACTGTTCTCTATTAAAATCCAGTTTACGAAGAATCGTTTTAAATAGAGTTTCATCAATCTTATTATTATAGGCAAACTCAGATAGATTACCTTTTAAATATGAAGTATCTTGCGAAATATAAGAAATTTTTAGTCCACTTGCTAACATAAAATTTCCGGTAAATTTAATATCATCTCCATTAATCAATTTTAGGATACTAGACTTACCACTCCCATTTTTTCCTATAATGGCAACTCTATCACCTATATTGATTCTGAAATTAAGATGACTGAATACTTCTTTATCTCCATAAGACAATGATAAATCATTCGCTTCTATTAGGCACTCTTTGTGAAATTCAAGTGGCGAAATTTTTAAGTCATCATATTGTTCGATGTTGTGGAGCAGCTCTGATTTTTGTGAAACAGCTTCTTGATGTCTTGACTCAATATTTTTGGCACGTTTCATCGCTTTTGCAGCTTTATGTCCAACATAACCCTTATCCAGTTTTGAGCCAGAATTTGTTGTTCCATATTTACTTTTTTCTACTTTATTTGACCAGTTTGAACTACGTTTTGCTGCATAAGACAACCTTCCTATTTCTTTAAGGAGTTTCTTGTTTTCCGCCAATTCAAAATTATCTTGTAACGTTTTGTTTTCCCACCAAGAAGTAAAGTTTCCTTTTTGGATTTCGATATTCGTTTTATTGATAGATAATATATGGTCAACGCATTGATCAAGTAGGCCTCTATCATGAGATACCAAAATAAACCCCTTCTTGCGTTTCAAATAGTTTTGCACTACATTACGTGCATCGAGATCAAGATGGTTTGTAGGTTCATCAATAAGCAGGAAACAACTCGCTGTAAGGAATAAAGCTGCAAGAAGAACCTTTGTCTGCTCACCATTTGACAGTGTATTAAACGGACGATATAAAGCATCTTCTTGAACATCAAGCAATGATATTTCACGAAAAATCTCCCAATCCATACATTCGGTACAAATACTCTTCATTACTTCAATTGTATATAGACTCTTATCTTCCACATCGTAAGGAAAATACTCAAACTTAACTGTAGAACTTATATTGCCGGAATACGCATATTTGCCAAGCAATAAATTTAAGAAAGTAGTTTTACCGCGTCCGTTTCTTCCAATAAAACCGAGTTTCCAATCTGTATCTATCTGAAAACTTATATTTTCAAAAATATTGTCATAACTTCCTTCATATGAAAAAGTTAGATTTGAAACATTTATTAAGGACATGTATTTCTTCCTCCCTTACATTATAAAAATTTTATAAGCAAAGTCGGTTTTCGGCATTAATTACTCTATAATGTTATCCAACTCTGCATGGATTTTGTCATGAATGACATAGTATCATTGTCTATCACATTTATCTTCCTTTCTTTTACAAATATTAAAAGCCGCAAGAAAGTAAATTCTTACGGCTCAAAAACAAATACTATTATTACCTTTTTTTAAACATAAAGTTACTGTAATGTATTATTGAGTGTCGAATACTTAACTTTCTTGCAATTTGCATAACAAAACAAACGGTTCTATAGCCGTTTCTTTAAATATCTTATTATGCATCATATAGTTAGCAAGAAAAGTTATACATTCTTCCACCTCCAAGTAATTTTATTGTATCATATTATCTTCGAAAATCCAATATAATTTTTCTGCTTTCTTTCTAAAGATTACAACTCTATATCAATTCTGACTTTTGATTTGAATTTAACGTGAGTTTATCTTCATATATCACAACATTTACATATTTCCATTTCAATGCCAGATTTGAAAGCTATGATGAAGTTATCTTCGTAGACTGTAACATTCTGGATTATCTTCCTCACAAGCTTATCATCATATTCTAAGGTGCGGAATTTGTTCTTGCGGATAAATTCAATCAATTCATCGATTCGCTCGTTCTCGCCACTGAGAGAGGCATCTTCTACTAAAAGGGCATGTCGCTTGTCTCTCAGCTCATCAATTTCATCTGCTAGGTGTTCATAATCTTGACCCTTATTAGCCAGCTTGATGAGTTCTTTTTGCTTTTCTTCTAGCAAGTTGTTAATCTCTGATATCTGATACTCTGTGGTTTCGCCAATCACAGCATGAATATTTTCTTCCAGTGTTTTTATCATGTTCTTGCCACCTTTCTTGAAACAAGTTATTCCTTCGTCAATCTGTATGGGTATTATCTCAAACGGGACAGCCGTTAAGCTTTCATCAGGTTTGTACGCAAGGAATTGCATCTTGAGTTCGCCGGGTTTTGTAACTTCATTGGGAAGCGTGAACGAAAACACATTTTTATTGAAATCCGCTGGGTATTCTGTATATTCCGGTGTAAACAATGCAATTGTCCACGGTTTGCCCTGTGAGTTAATGAAATCCACCCGCTTTGAATATTCTTCATATTCATCGGGGAATAGTACATTAATATTCGTTGCTTTGTTCTCCGCAGTAATCACAATGCTGTGTTTTCTATTTGCGTATATAAACCGTCTGTTTGACAGTAGTTTTATCTCTATCATTTTCCCCTCCTTATAGGTTTATCTTGTAAATGCTGTCTATGGTGTAGTCCGCATTGCCAAGCGATATATTGTGTCCTGCGTCATCGTAATTATCGCCTCTTATCCTTGTTCGGCAATAACCACCGCACTTTATTTTGTTACTGTTGTTTTCTAATGTAAGACTTACCCCCACAACATCAATGCAACTATATGGCATACCCACTCCGCCCATAGACAGCGTCACCCAGCCCGTCACTCCTGTCGCCATTCTGACAAGTCCGCACATTGTTCTGTTTCCGAAGTTAGTTATCCTTGCGTTGACAAATAACAAGTCGCCTGAACTTACAGTTGTTCCTGAATTAAGTGTATATGTTTGTTCTCCCGTTCCGCTTGTCGTAATGGTATAACTTTTGTTGGACAGTATAAGTGTCCACTTAGGCATTCTCGTGTTTATGCTTGTATCTACGCTTGAAAATCTTGACGCTATACCTCCGCTTGCTGTGTACCCTTCTGCCTTAACTGCATCCGACGGCTTTGATATAAATGTCCGTTTATCCGTTAAGACAATTGTTGATGCTGTGAGTGTTGCTTGCCATAGCGGAAATTGATATCTACCATTAGGTATAGTTTTCAAATCATCTTGTCTTGGCGACCATGCTTGGGTGTTGCTCATAGGTGTTGCCTTAACTTCAAACTTGTTTGGCACGACGGATAAATCTATTTCGCCGTAGATATGCACATAGTTAGTGCTTGAAGGCATAACAAAGTTTATCTGAGTGTCGGTATCCGCGCAGGCAAAGTATCCGTAAGCTTGAAGCATTCCGCTTTTAACAACTACACCTCTGTCAATGATGTTTGCCGAAAATTCGTTGAACTCGCCTTTTATAATGCCTGCCGTATGCCCGATAAGGAATTTGTTTATCCTTGCGTCAAACCCCGGCAATATTTCATTAGTCCTAAGCACCGAATCGCCTATTCCTTTTAAGTAATTAGCCATCTTGTGCTGTCCCTCCTCTGCCCGTAAAAAGGGCAACAAAAAAACGACCCTCGTTTGAAAGTCGTTTTAATTAGTAATAAGTCTTTTCTGTTATTGTGTTTTTATCTGTAAAGCGTAGTATTTTTTGTCCTCATAGTAACGGTAATTATTTGCTGTCAAAACCCCGCATGAGGAAAGATTTTGATTATCGGGTTTCACAACAATGCTTTTCGCCGTTGGGATTTGTTGTATCTTTTCCGTTAGTTGCCGTATAATTTCTTTTCCGTAACCCTTGCCTAAAAATGACGGCTCGCCTACAAAATAATCTATGCTAAAAAGCTCACTCTCATTTGTCACCTCGTACCAGTCCTCTTTTGCGTTCCAACAATCATAGTAGACTCCAAACCCGAAAGGCACTCCACCTATCTCAAAAATAAAATGGTTAAGCCACGAAAATTCTCCGTTGCAGTTTTTTATTTCGTACAGCCAATCATCAATAGTGCAAAAACCGGGTATTTCGAACCATTTTTTTATATGTGCTTCATTCAGCCATTTTTCAATTAGCGGAATGTCTGCATCAGTAATTCTTCGAGATTTTACCATGTAATTATCATACCAAAAACTGTCCTCAAAATCAATCTCAAACAACCATTTCTAAATCTTTCTATACCTTTTATCAATATATTGCTTTAGCCTATCCGTAAAGTCAATTCGAGTTTTGCCGAATAAGCAAGTTATGTACGGGTCATCTTTAGTATATTTTAGTCCCGTGAATATGCTGTCATACTCTCTGCCGTCATATACAATCTTTATTCCGTCGCCATAATTAAATGCAAGCGGATTTACCAACCGTTGTTCTTTGCTTAGTTTGTATTGAATGCAATGGTTGTAAATGTTGCCTTGTAACTCACTTGTAGCAAGCTCTTGTGGGGTGTATCCTTTTCCTTCTTCATAACTTATGTATTTTGTTTGCACAGGCAAAAGCCTGCTTGCGTTATTTGAGTTTGTAGTAATAGTGTTGTTTGATAGCAAATAATATGTGCCAAGTATCGCGCCCGTATCTTTGTTGTAAACCACCGCTTTATTGTAGTTTGGCAATTCATTCTTATCAAATGTCGGCACACTTAACTTTATATTGTCCTTTATCACATAGCCTGTTGTAGTGTTTTTGACTATCTTACACACTAGCTTGTTTTCGGCAAAGTCAATATCAAAATCAAGATACACATTGTAACTGTCAAATGCCCAAGCGATAAAGTCCGCTATGTTTAGTGTGTCGCCATCGTCTGTCCAAACTGATCCGCTTGCTGTTCCTCTTTTTTCTATTATTAGTGGCAATTTCTTTCTTGCATCATCTGTTGCTATAAATGCCAGCTTTAGTATCGTTTCTAATCCGCCAATCAACTCAAACTTGTATCCTAATGTTCCTGTATACTTAAATGGATTGATTACTGTATCTGCAAATAGTTCTTTAGGGTGCTTAAAACTTATCTGTTTCTTAGTGTTGTCTACCGCTGTTATTGCTCCTATAAAGGTCTTGTTTATTCCTGACAAGCCAACGACAATGTCGCCTTTCTTGGCTAGCGTTTCTTCTACAAGTGTTACCGTGCTTGCGTTGTTTGAGATATAGTCTGTATCTATTGAATAGTCCCTTATAATTCCGCCGTCTATGTAATTGAGTGTCTGTCTATCGTATACCCTGTATTGCTCCATATCATATCAACTCCCTTTGCAAGCTATAACTTAGTGTTACCCTGCCAAACTGACTATTTCTTGCCGTAAACAAAAACATACTCTCTCCGCTTGGTATGGTTATGAAATTGCCGTATGTATAATCTTTTTCTCCTAGATAATATACATCTTCTCTGTTTGCTCCAGTGTATAGACTTGCTTCTTGCTCTGCGGGGTCGCTATTTATAAGCAAGTAGCTTTCGTTCCTTACATAGACATTGTACTTTGCTTGCTCTAAGATTTTCCCGTCTTGAATCACCCTGAACAACGGTGTGTCCGTTTCTGCCTCTATCTTTACTGTGCAATGCGTCGGCAAGTTGCCTGTATTATCTATGACTACCGCTATATTGTTTAGTCCGCCATAATAATATGGGTATATATATGGATAGGTTAGAGCTTCACCGAATGGCAGTAATTCTAAGGTTATAATCCTATCTTTCTTCCACCTTGACAGTGAGGCGAACTTTACATTACAAACCAGTATTCCTGTTTTTACATCAATTTCTTCTTTAGAGAGTTCCTTTATTAACACAAGCTTGTACCACTCATCTATGCTTTCATAGTCAGGTTGTTGCTCTGCTGTTGAATAGTATAACCTTAGCGGCTGTGTTGTTTCCACATATCCTATAAACTCTGCGAAAGCATTGAATTGTTCATAGTCCTTGAAATATATCTTCCCGCCTATATCTGAACTTTCTAGCTTTACGCTTTCAATAAACGAAACTCTCTCCACCTCAAAGCTGTCTATTCTCACCTTTACTCCCAAGCCTTGCGGTTCACCCATAAAATTGGCATTTGTGGCAAAGGTCTTGGCTGTTAAATCCCAAATTACATTGCCTTTCTTAAGCCAAAACCGCCTCATATCTTACCTCCGAGTGATGCGTTTATCCTGTCCGCTAAATCATCTGCCACCATCTCCGCCGCCTCTTGACTTATGGGTGTATCACCTTTTGCATTGATATTGACATCGTAATTTACTGTTTGCGTATTGCTGTTGCTACTTGTTAATGCCACAGTACCGCCCATATCCGCTGCCATACTGTTATATTGGTTTTGCATTGATGAAAACTGCTTTTGTTGCTTATTAAGTTCACCTGTTACATCCTTACTTTTGCCCGATAGCATTGCGAACAACAAAACAACAACAAGAATTGCCGCCGCTACTGCAAGTAGTATCGGTTGTAGTGGAATGCTCGCTGCGCTCACCGCTCCTATGCCTCCCGCAGCACCGTAACTTGCTATCGTGACTGCTTTTACCACACCGACTATTGCTGTTATGATTGATATAATTTTGGGTAACAAGATAACTAACATTAAAAGGAAGAACACAAACTTTTGCTGCTCCGGGCTCATATTCGCAAACCAACCCGCCACCGTTGTCAGTATTGGTATAATCGTTGTCTGCGCTATCTCTATAATTTGCAAGACAACAGGAAGTAACGCCACCGTAAGTTCTGCACTCGCCGCTGCAAGTTGCTGTTTGCAGTCATCTATCATATCCGCAACTGCACCTGCTTGCGCCGCTGCCTCATTTGATACAATGCCAGCTTTTTCAAGTTCTCTATTATATTGCGCTATCTCATCTTTTGTAAGTCCTGCTACAAGTGCAACACTTAAACCGACTTCGCCAAACAGTATTGATGCTATCGATGCTCTCTCTGTTTCATCGGCAACCTTGCTAAGTGATTTTATTATCTCATCATAAACTTCCGCTGCACTCTTTGCCGCTCCGCTTGCTGTAGTGGTGGAAACACCGAGTTTTTCAAATGTTTCTATGTACGCAGTACCTCTGCCTCTTGCGATTGATGACATAACAGCGTTTAGTTTTGAAAGTGCGTTATCATAATTCTTTGCGTCGTCTGTTGCACGGTTATATAAAAATCGTTGCCTTTGCAAGTGTTCTGCCGTTATAGAAAACTTTGTACTAACATCATCAAGTTCATCACCGACTGCAACGAAAGCCGTGACCGCTGCGCCTAATGCTGCTACAAGCTTTAGTGTAATGCTACTTAGTTTTTGTGCTACACTCTGTGCTTTATTTAGACTTGATGTTAGTTTGTCGAACTGTGTCGAAACTTGTTGAATGCTTATCTTTTGTGTTTTAGTTATTTCGTTGTTTAGACCTTGTAATTGGTTTTGAGCTCTTAGTACTGCCAGCTCAACTTTCTTGTATTCCGCCGCCGATAAATCGCCTCTTTCAAAAGCTTTGTTTGCCTCGTCTTGCTTTTGCTTCAGTAATGCAACCTTTTGCGTTGCCGTTCCTACCGATGTTTGCAAGACATTCATTTTTTGGGTTACCGCTTCGGCATTCTTGCTGTCAAATCGTAACGCTTTATCCAACTCTTTTGTTTCGTTTGAAGATGACCTTAATGTCTTGTTCAACTCTTTAACCTTTCTATCTATCTCATCCAATGACCGTGCTATTTCTATTGCCATAAGTATCACCTCCTTGATTTTTGGCATGAAAAAAGTCCGTACCTCACGTAAACGGACTTTTATGCTACTTATATTGTTTATTAGGTTAGTATATTTGTTAATAATCTTTTGAGATTTTTTTCTCTATTGCCGATAAATTCCTTAAAATCTTTTATGTCTAAACTTATGTTATCGTCTACCAGTAGCTTACTGTTAGAAATAGCGTTTGTGTTTGCCCAGTTCTGTAAATCTGTTGCTTTCTTGGATGAATTAAGTAAGCCATTTAATAACTGTAGATTTTTTATACTATCCCAATTTATTGGATCTTGAGCAAATGCTTGTTCATTTTCTGAGAACGTATCTATAATATTCTCATTCGTGAACCATGATTTAGGATGCATATGGTCTAAATGAAAATCCTGATTATAATAGTCTAAGTTTGGGAACAACAATAACAATATATAATGTGCCTTTGTACTATCTGTAGTCCAACGTGTTTTTAATAATTCGTCAATATACTCATCGCCTGACCTATAAGATTTGCCCCCACTTCCAGAAAAACCATTTTTTATTTCAATAAAAGGGAAATCCTTGCTTCCATTTTGAATTTTTTCATCAATAAATCTTCGCATATCTGTAAGAACTCTATCAGTTTGACCCGAAAATATTCCTTTAAGAAAACTTATTGACAGCCATTTCCTTATGTTTTCAATATTTGTTTTATTATTTATAAAATATGTTGCGGTAGTAATCTTGTCTGCAAGTTTATTTTTATATATATAATAAATTAGTGGTATAACTGCAATTTTTGCACGAAGTGTTTTGTCAGTAAATCCGATTTGTGATATTAATAAAAAGGCCGCCTTCGTTGCTTCTGCAACATCGGTCCAATGAGTTTCAATATCTTTAATAATAGCTTTAGTCATATTCTTAAGATTGTACTTCACATCTTTTGAAAAGAGAACTAGGCAAGTTCTTACTATGTAGTCTTCGTCAAAAGAAAAATTGACAGGTCTCATGTTTTGAATCTCATTTTTTAGTTTTTCGCGCTTTGGACGCGCATCACTCCACGTACTAGTGATTATTGATTGTAATATCATAGCATTTGTTAACTGCGTGCCACCCTTATTAGTCCTTATAAATATATCAAGAACCTTTTCTCTCCCAGCTGCCGACGAATCATCTAGTAAGTAATAATTTATTAGCGGTTTTTGCCAAATGTTATTCCATAACTTAGTAATGGTTTCAAGTGCAAAAATATTGTTCTTTAATACCTCGTTTTTATTAATATAGGTAATAATATCAGATAGATTAGGTTTTACTAGAATATCACCGACTTTAAACCATTCTTCTCTTTCCTGTGGTTGCATTCGCAAAAGTTCTGCTTTTGACAAGAAGCGAAAATCATATTGTTTTGTATTATCGTCTTCATGGTTTTGAGTCAATTTTGATAAGTTCAGAAATAACTGACGCGTTGGGCGACTTTTTTCATCATCTGTTGACCAACTTCCGCGTTTAACTCTATAAGCATAAGACCCGTGCAAACCAATGTATATGCTTGTTAATCGTTGCTGACCATCCATAACAGCCTCAAAATCCTTAACTCCAACTGTGCTAATGTAAGGATTATCAGTTTTGAACGTTTCTCTGAATTCTTTTAGAAATTCGTAAAAATTATAATCTGCTTTAGTATCATTGTCTTTAACAGCCCACATCATAAATGAGTTAATTGGATAATCCAATAAAATGCTGTCGAAAAGTCGTTCTATTTGTGTGCTTGTCCATTCAAATTTACGTTGTATATCAGGCAAGAGGTATTCTCTGTTATGGATTTTATCCATTGCTGTTTTGATTGTTATCGGTGTTTGAAATCCGTCTGCCACGTTCCCCTCCTAATGTTTTCTTTTATTTTAGCACACACACCATGAAAAAGTCTATCCCATAATCTATTTCTCAACGTTTTTTTCAAACCTTTTTGCCGTTCTATCGTCAAGCCCTCGCAACTTCCTAACAGCTTTTGTTATAAACCTTTTTGCCTTTATTGTACTCGTTCCGTGGTTGAGTATGTTGGCAATTTTAGCATAAGGTGTGCCATCAGGCGCATTGCCTTCGTATTCCAAGCGGTAGCCGTATCGGTTGTTTCCACTTTCAATCTTGATTTTACGAAGGCTACTTTTAAGTCCTCCAGTCTTTTCTGGTGTGTTGTCTATAAGTGAATTTTCAACGCCTTCGGTTTCAATATCTATTTGCTCCTTTATGCTTTCTATTGCCAAATCACCAACCTTGCCAAGCTCTGTGAAGTATTCTGCAAGTGATTCTGTTAAGCCGTCATTATATTCACTCATAATCTTGTCCTCCCGGCCTTTGTCATATCGGCTACGCTCATTGGTTTACTTTTGCGAACACTTTTCCCGTCTGCCGCCGCTATTGCTGTGTTGTCTATTTCTGCTGTGTAATTTAACAAGTCGAACAAAACATTCAACCCCATATCGCCTATATGCACCTGCACTCCCGTTTTAATGCTTGCGTACAACAACTGCGTTGTAAAGTCTGTCTCTACGGCACAGTTAAAGCCCACCTCCGTCGCTTTGTATTTTGTTCTTTTTCTCTGTAATAAATAGCGATAAGAACTCCATAAGTTCAGATATGATTGTTTTATCCGCTATCCACCACGGTGGTATCTCAATGATTAAATCTGTAACATCTGGCTTGTTCGGATATTGCGCCGTTGCCATTAATGCCGCTATGAAGTTCAAAACAAACTCTGTGTCAAATCTGTATTTGCTTACGGCCGTTAGCAACTCTTTTTGCTCACTTTCTGTTAGTTGTGCCAAATCATCTGCTGTCTTGACTTTGAGATTATTGAATCGCTTTACTGTTTCGGTATCGGTACTGTTCTTAGCAAATGCCACTATGTCATTCAATAAATCTCTCCCAAAGTAGCTTTTGTAAAGAATGAATGTCAAAGCATTGCCAACAAGCTTTATCTTTCCGCCTTGCCCGTCATCTAATGTTTTCACTAGTCCGTACATTACTCCACCGCCTTGTCGGGTATGTAAATATCGTCTTGCACATTCGACCAGATATCTTTGTTGGTTTCGCTGTTTATTATGCTGTATGTTGCTTGCTGCTGTTTTCCTTGTGCGTCCGTATACGAATACGGCGCAATCTTAACATCAAGTGTCAAATCTCTTATTGTTTTGCCGTCAAAGCTTACACTGTTTAGGCTTGGTAGTGAGAACGATGCTTTGTAAATTGTAAACATACTCTCAGAGCCGTCACCTACCTGTGAATAATATCCGAAAGCTACTTGCTTTGGCTTTGCGCTCTTTCCTGATATTACAACCGCTCCGTTAATATCTGTTGTTACATTAAAGAACTTTGAATACACGCTGTAAGGTAGTACCGCAAATTTTACCGTTCCCGAACCTGTCACCGCACTACTTAATGTAATGAAAGCGGGATTGTCGTCTGCGCTTATCTCTGTTATCTCTTGTGTGAAGTCAAGTTTCACCTCAACCAACCCTTCGTGGTATGTCTTTTCTCCATATGTATTATCGCTCTTTAATTCTGCCGCAAAGAACTTGCGATTGCCTGTTTCGTATAATTGGCTTATATCTATTATTTCCGCCACCTTGTTTTCCTCCTTTAGAAATATAACTTGCTTACAAAGAACACCTGATGGTATAACCTTGTATCTGGCTCGTAAGCCTCTTCTCTTGCTTCTACTTCAAAACCTGCTACTGTAAGTTGTTCCTCTAATTTTGTTAGTGTCATTTGTAATGCTTTGCTCTCAAAACTCTTGAGGCTGAATACATCTATTTGCGCAAACACCTCTCTACCTATTACTGCGTCATCTGCCCGGCGTATTGCGTCTGTGCTTATAACCTCATAAATTATATAGTTACCCATCTCACCATCACGTGATTTGTTGTAATAATAGACGAAATCATCGGGTGCGGGTTTCCCTCCTTCGTTTAATGCTAACCCGTCTTTGAAGCGACATTCTTTGAATACCTTTTTCAAGTCTTGCTTGCCTCTTTTGCGCACATCACTGTTCAGTATATTCTTCATAGTCGTATACCTCTGGCTTTACCTTTTCTGCCCTCACCGTCAAATCCCTTTGATAATATTCAAAACCATCAATGCTTACAATTATATAAGTCTCTCCACGAAACTCTATGTATTGTCCTGTGCGCAACTTTTTGTTGTAATTTAGTCTGAACAGTATTGATGTCTCTGCACCTGCTTGCTTTGCCTCAAACTTTTCTCTCTCTGATAGCTCTCTCACATATGCGTGCAAGCGGTTTCTGTTATGAATATATCTTTTGACCTTTACTTCGTTACCGCCTAAGTCCCGCTCTACTTTGACTTCAAATATCCCTATTAGTTTATCTTTGATTTGACTCATTGCTTCTCCCTCTAAAACTTCGCCTTTCGCAAATCTGAAAGCATTACGGCAACCGTTCCTTCTATTTCGGAAGCCTTAAACTCACTATTGTCCCTATGAAAGTACAACTGCCACACAATGTACAGTACTGCCGTTTTGACTATCTCCGGTGTGTTTTCTGTTATTGGTGCTCTTAACACCTTTTCCACCATATGTTCGGCAGAGTTTAAGAAAGAGGCGAGAAGCTTATCTTGCTCCTCGCCGTCTAGTCCTAAGTACCGCTTAGCTTCGGATACTGTTACCTTATTCATTGTGGATTGTAACGGCTTTCTATCTCAAATGCAAATATTGTCTCCGGTGTAGTGCCGTCTTCTCCGCCGTCAAGGGATAAGGTTATGCTTTCTATTTCGTCATGCGCAACTTTGTCTGATTCTACAAGCACAAAAAAATCGCTTGTGGTTTCTAGGCTTAATCCTTCTTCCGTTTCCTGTGTCCAATCTGTATCGGTAAGTCCTTTGCCTTTGAATGATATGTCCTTGCTTTCCTCACCTTTATATCCTGTTACCTTTACGGTTAGAGGCGTTTCCGACGCTCCTACAAGAAACAATACGCCTTCTTTTGTTTCTAAATCAAACTTTGGCGAAGTGACGCTAGCCTCTCCGCCCTCTATCTTTGTTATTTTCGGAAATTGTAACATATTTTCCCTCCTTAATTTCTCTTAGCTAATGCTACGAACGGTGATAAGGTTGCCGAGCCTTTGTATGGCGTAATCGGTTTGTTCCATATAGGCTGTCCGTCGCAACGATATATAAATCTGAACACATTTTCATCGTATAAGAATCTAACGTGAATACTTGACGCTGCGTTGATACCGCCTTTATCTATAAATAGGTATTGGCTTGCGTCTGCAAGTATAATATCGCCCACTTCGCCTAGTGCCGAACATTGTTCAAGCGGCAATACAGGTCTGCCAAATAATGTTGCATACGGTGTTTCGGATAGTCCGCCTGCGGGTATGTAGACAGGTTTGTCTCCCACTGTCAAGGTATAAAGCAAAGGCTCTATCTCTTGGTTTATATACCATACAGAATTTGCGCGGCTTCTTCCCCATAACCTTGACCACATTTTCACAAGGTTTTCGGCTGTAATCTTTTCGGTTTGGTTTGCTTCCAGCTCTTGCACTACAAGCGCTTTGCTCTTTAGTATTCCTAGAGGCTGTCCTGCTCCAGTGCCGCTTATAACTGAGTCGTCTATTTTAAATGCAAACTCTTCTGCAAATGCTTGACGGATAACACTCTCTAGTGCCGCTGCGTCTGTTAACAATTCATCTGTTGCAAAGCATAAGCCTGTCAACTTTTTGAGGCTTAACTCCATCTGTCTGAACTTTGGCTTACTTGCAGTTAGTTGTTCGGCTTCTGACTCCCAATAGGTTTGTACTCCGCCCCAACGGCAACCTTCCTTTCTGCTGTCGTCATCAACTGCGTTTATCTTTAATCCGTTAGCATTGGTTGAAATGGGTATCTTTCTGACCTTGCTTGCCAGTACTCCTGTTTCAAAAGTCTTTTGTAGTAGCTCTGATACAAAATCCTGCTGTACCAAAAACCCACCGTCTGACGGATTGCTCTCATTTAGTCCTAAAGCTGCACGCGTTGATAGCCTTTCATCAATTCTTCCGCCAGGTACTGCTGCTCTGTATACCGATGAAAGCTGTTCGCCAAAACTTCTGAATTTTTTGTCATCGTTTGTGGGATTAGACTTTACATTGCGCTTTTCGCTTCTGCTATTAGTTTCTCCTTCATTAGTATCTCCGTCTGTTTCATCGGTTTCTTCTTCTCTTGCTTTGGTTATTGACAAAACTGTCTTAGCTCTATTAATACTTTCATCCCATTTAGCTATTTCTTCCTCAAACTTCTTAACTGCTGTATTCTCCTCATCGGTTAGAAATCTATCTTCTGCTTCGGCTCGATTGATAATTCCCACTGCTTGCAAACGCAGATCTTCGCGCTTTGCTCTCATCTTTTCTAATTTACTCATTGTGTTTGCTTCTCCTTTATACCTTGAATTTTGCTTTAAGGCGCTCAAATTCCGCCTTTCTTTTTGTCTTTTCTTGTTTGTACTTCTTGTAACTATCCATTGCACTCCTAACTCCAACATCGGTATCTAAGTATGCAGGGAATGTCACAGGGCTTACGTCAAACAGTTTTACTTGCTCAAGCGTTCGAACATCTTCTTCTCCCTCTACGCTCCAAGTCTCCTTCTCCACCACAAAGCCAAAGCTCATCTGCGTTACATCTCCGCGTCTTATGCTTTCCGTTAAGTCTTTTGCCCACTGTGTGTCTGGCGGATGTATTCGTACTTTCAATCCTTTCGCTGTCTCCGTTAACTCTAATGTTCCAGCACGGTTTCTTCCAAGCACATAGTTTACGTCATGATTCCAAAGCGCTCTTATGTCGTCTTTTTCAAGACTTTGCTTGAACGCACCTTTGTTTATCCGCTCTTTGAACGGGAACATAAACCCGATATCTTGACTTAGACTGTCAAAGATTGCTGCGTGCCCTTCTATTACCGATTGCCCGCTTTCGTCTTTTGGCTGCACTCTTAGTTCGGTAACATCAGCGCAACGTTCTTCTCTTTTAACCATCGCTTATCTTTTCCTCCTTTGGCTTCTTCGCCCTAGTTGATTTCTTTTCCTCTTGTACTTGTCTGCCTGTTGCGGGCACCATATTACCATTAACAAGATAGATATCACCGTCTTCAATCGGATTCATATCTTCAAGTTCCCTTATATCATTTGCCGACAGCCAACCGTTTTGCCTTCCTATTGCATAGCCTTGCATACGGCTCTGGTAGTCACCACGAAGCAGTCCGTCTACATTAAACCTTGCGTAATAGGTGTATCGTTCTTCCTTACTTAACAAGCACTTATATATTGCTTGCTCATACCGTACTATCCACGGCCTTAATGTATGTTGTACAAACTCTATCGCTTGGTGTTCTATGTTTGAAAACGTTGCTCTATCAAGGTCTGCTATCATATGAGGTGGTACTCTGAATATCCTGCATATCTCAGACAACTGAAACTTGCGTGTTTCCAAAAACTGCGCTTCATCTGGCGGTATACCGATTGAATGATATTTAATGCCTTCCTCAAGTACAGCTATTTTGTGGCTGTTCCTGCTGCCTTGAAACTGTGCGTTCCATGAAGCCCTAAGTCTTTCTGGGTCTTTGACTACACCCGGTGTTTCTAACACTCCGCCCGGCCTTGCACCATTTGAAAAGAACTTTGCCCCGTATTCTTCAGTTGCTATGGTTAGTCCTATCGTTTGTTTTGCTTGCTGTATCTGTGATATACCCTTTATGCCGTCGAGTGAAAAGCCTATCACGTGGAATATCTCTCTGGGACTAAACTCAATTGTCCGGCCTGCTTCATCTGTGTACTTATACACTAACTGTCCACTAAGTTTATCCCGGTAGACTTCCATTCTTTGTGGCTTCAAAAACCATAACGCAGTAACGTATCCCGCTTTTCTTTCAATCCTTGCGTATGCATTTCCCCAAAGCAATAAAGAAGCGAGGCAAGCCTCGCGGAAGTTCAAACTTGTAGTTTCTTCATTTGCAAGGTCGTGTAGCACACCATACAGCGGGTGGTCTCTTGCCCGTGTTCGCACACCTTTATTTTCCCTTATTAAATGAAGCGGCAAGCTTGCAATGCTTTCAGCTATTACCTTCACGCAGGCATATACCGCCGTTGTCCTTAATGCGCTTTCCTCATTTATTTGTATTCCTGCATAGCTATCAAGGTCGGTGCCGTTTATGAAGTCAACTAGCTTTTGGTTGGCTGCCGTATCTGTCCCACTCCGCTTTTCTTTCCTGCTAAAAAGCCCCATTATTCCTCCCAATAAAAAACCACACTTTTACGTGTGGCTTCATCTATTTCTTATCTATTTCTCGCTATATGATTTTATCAGTATCTACTAGGTCGACATCTTGCCTTATTCTTGCTATCGCTTCTTGGTAAGAATTACAGTTAGTTACGTCGAAGTATAAGTCGTTGTATTTTTGTATAAGCCTTCTTTTCCTCATCTCTGCTCTCACCTTGCCAAGTATCGAATATATATTTCCGTCGGGTCCGCTACTTGCTATTGTTATCTTTATGCGCTCCATTACGCCTTCCTCTCTTCTATCTCAAGCTCTATGCTCCATGCGCCTAGCTTTTTGTATCCTTGTAGATAAGTGAGTTTTAGTAGTGCGTCCCGTACGTTTCTCCACACCTCGCTGTCGCCGCTTAAGCCTTGTGCAAGTTCTGTGTATCGCTTTTGTGATATCGGCAAGTCCACACAGGTTTCTGCTGTTTCGTTATCGTTTTTCCCTCGTATCATTTTGTATGTTATGTGCACCTTGCGTATTATGTTTTTTTCTTCTATCATTTCGCTTTCTCCTTTTCCTTTTTGGTAGGGACAAAGATACCAGAAAAATTCCACTAAGTCCAGACAAAAAACCGTGTTTTCCCGAAGATTTTTATAGTATTAATAACCCTCTATCATCATAGACGCTGCCTGTATTTGTGCCGTTTCTTAGTGCCCTGTCAAGTGCCATAACTAGCGCTACCGCTCCGTCAATTCGTTCTGTCGATTTTTCTTTATCCATCTTGATATTACCTGCCGGGTCGGTCTTAACATATACATTATCCATCATCCACCGAAGCACAGGATTACCGCTGTGCGCTATCCTGTTTTCAAGTGTTAATTTGTATAATTCTTTGGTTGGTGGGCTCATATCTCTAAATCCTTGACCGAATGGCACTACCGTAAAGCCCATTGCCTCTAAGTTCTGGCTCATCTGTACTGCTCCCCACCTGTCGTATGCTATTTCTTTTATCTCATACTGTTTGCCAAGTTCCTCAATAAAGTGCTCTATATGCCCATAATGCACAACGTTACCTTCTGTTGTATTTATATAACCTTTCTGTTCCCAAATATCGTACATTACGTGGTCTCGTGCAACCCTTGTCATTAGCGTTTCTTCAGGTAGCCAAAAATATGGTAAGATTTGATACGGCTCATCATCTCTATTTGGCGGGAACACTAAAACAAATGCCGTTATGTCTGTGCTGCTTGATAAGTCCAAACCTGCATAACATTGTCTGCCTTTTAATGCTTCTGCATCTACCGCAGTATTGCAAATGTCCCATTTATCCATCGGCATCCAACGTGTTGTTTGCTTAACCCATTCATTAAGCCTTAGCTGTCTGAACAGGTTTTCTTCGGCGGGGTTATCTAATGCTTGCTGAAAACTTGTCCGCAGTTTGTCTACCTTTACGGTAACATCTAAACTTGGATTTGCTTTGTACCAATTCTTTTCATCCTTCCAATCGTCTGTGTCCTCTAGTCCGTAAATTACGGGATAGAATGTTTCGTCTTTTTTCCTTCCCTCAATCAAGTCCTTTGCTTTTTGGTGCACCTCCCAGCAGATTGAGTTTCTATCCGTTCCTGCGGTTGTTATGAGAAAGTATAAAGGCTGCCTTCTTGCGTCGCCTGAGCCGTGCAGCATTACATCATATAGCTTTCTGTTTGGCTGTGCGTGAAGTTCGTCGAATATAACACCGTGTACGTTTAGTCCATGCTTTGTATAGCTCTCTGCCGATAACACTTGGTAAAATGAATTAAGCGGTTTATATATGAGTCTCTTTTGTGAAAGCACTGGCTTTATGCGTGCTTTAAGACTTGGACATTGTTCCACCATTTCTACCGCCACATCGAAAACAATGCTTGCTTGTTGCCTGTCTGAAGCACAGCCATACACTTCTGCTCCGTATTCGTTGTCTGCGCAAGTTAACAGTAACGCAATTGCTGCTGCTAGTTCGCTCTTTCCCGATTTCTTCGGCACTTCTATGTATGCAGTATTGAACTGTCTACTACCGTCAACCTTTAATGTTCCAAATATCTCTCGTACAATCTTTTCTTGCCAGGGCAGAAGGTCAAACGACTTTCCGTACCATTCACCCTTTGTATGCTTTAACTGGTTGATGAATAATACCGCTCTATCCGCCGCCCTCCTTTCTGCTTTACTTTGTCTTTTATTCGCCACATCCTATTTGTCTCCCTTTAACATCTCCGAATACTTGGTTTCCTTTCCGTCTCTAATTACTGTTACATTCTTATCACTGCCTGTTTGGTTTATGTACCTCTTGACCGTTGCATCACAGTATTTTGGCTCAAGCTCTATCAAGTAACATCTACGGTCTACTTGGTCTGCCGCTATCATCGTTGAGCCGCTGCCACAAAACCCGTCATATACAAGTTCGCCAACTTTGCTGCTGTTGCAAATAAGTTCTGCACACAGCTTTATGGGTTTGATAGTCGGGTGCAGTTCGCTCTTTGACGGCTTGTCGCAATGAATAACTGATTGCCTTTCTTCTGCAAACACTTTTTCCAACAATTCAATTGCTTCTTTTTTGTTTAATTTATTGAAGTCCTTTTTGGCTTCTTGGTAAACTGTCGATTTGGTTCTGTCGTTTACAAAGTAATGTCCTGCGCCTTCTTTCCAACCATATAAGATAGGTTCGTGAATCCATTGGTAGTCTTGACGACCTAGCGTGAAGTGGTTCTTATACCACACTAATGTTTGTGCATACTTAAACCCTGCTTCTTTCATCGCTTGAATGAAATTGACCGTCTCTTTTGTGGAATGGAATACATAAATAGGCGCTCCTGCTTTTAGCACACTGTATGCCGCCGCATAGTAGTTGCTTAAGAAATTCTTGAAATCAACGTCCGACATATTATCGTTTGCTATATGACTGTCTTCACGCGAAACTAATATATTCCTACTCTCTAGGCTTGCACCATAATCAACATTGTATGGCGGGTCGGTAACTATGAGGTCTGCTTTCTCATTCCCGAACAGCTTTTCTACATCTTCGCTCTTTGTACTGTCTCCGCAAAGTAGTTTATGCCTGCCAAGCTTCCATATATCGCCTGTCTTTGTTATGGTGTGCCTTTCGGCTTCCTCTAGTGCTTTGTTTGCATCGAAGTCATCTTCGTGAGCATTCTCTATTGCGCCTTTGCCAAACAGCTCTGAAGTTTCACTTGCGTCAAAGCCTGTAAGTGTTAAATCATAGCCCATATGTTCAAGGTCTTTAAGTAGTGCTGTCAACAAGCCTTCGTCCCAAGTACCGCTTATCTTATTAAGTGCTATGTTGAGTGCCTTTTCTTGCGTCTCATCTATGTCGATGACCACGCAGTCTGCTTCTGTATGTCCTAAGTGTTTCAACACCTTTATCCGTTGATGTCCGCCTACAATATTCCCCGTTCGCTTATTCCATATCGCAGGCTCAACGTATCCAAACTCTTCTATGCTTCGCCGTAACTTTTCAAACTCTGCATCGCCGGGCTTTAGGTCTTTTCGTGGGTTATATGTTGCCGCTTTTAATTTATCAATCTTTATTTTTTCTATTTGCATATTAATCTCCTGTTGGGTAGCTAACTTATTCCATTAGTTCCGCCTTTTGCCCTGTAAACTCCTCCCACCGCCTTATAGCCACATCGCAGTATTCGGGTGTTATTTCCATAGCTCTGCATCTGCGTCCTGTCTGTTCACAGGCTATTATCGTTGTTCCGCTTCCACTGAACGGCTCTAACACTATACTGTCTTTGTCGCTGTGCATCTTAATACACCGCCACGGCAGCTCGACAGGAAACATCGCGGGGTGCGCTCTGTTTGCCCGCACTGTGTTTATTTCCCATATGCCTGCGTATCCCCATTTCTTGCGTTCTTCCTTCGTCAGGCGCTTTACAAACTTGTAACTGTGCCCAGCGAACGCCGAAACCCACGCATACTCCTGGTCGTTGTACTCCGGCTCGCTCTTGCTTCCAAACGCCGTTATATATTCGTATTGTTGTGCAGGCTTATTAGTAACAAGGTGGTATGCTCCTATCCCGAAGTTCATACCTTGCTTTTTCCATATCCTTATCCATATTGGTCTAAATCCGCACTCTTGAAAGAAATTGACCGAATACACATTTGTCGGCTCAATATACTGCGTGCCTGTAGTATATAAATCACCTAAGTTCCAGCACACAATATCTGCATATTTTGTTATGTTTTTTATAACCGGCTGTACTAACTCCAGCCACGGCTCAATGCCTTTTTTCTCATATTCTTTTCCTACCCCGTATGGCGGCGAAGTTACCGCCACTTGCGCCCGCTCTTTCCCCATTAGCTTTGCTATATCTTCGGATTTCGTGCTGTCGCCGCACATTAGCAAGTGGTCGCCAAGCTTCCAGATATCTCCGCGCTTTGTGATTGCACCTTTTGCCTTGACATCTTCGTGCGCTGCATCTACATCAAAGTTATCTTCAACAGCTTCCTTTGCATAAAATTCATTAAGCAGTTCATCTACCTCCGCTGCGTCAAAACCTGTCATCGTAACGTCAAAACTGCTTGCCTCTAAATCGGAAAGTAACGCTGCCAGCTTGTCATTGTCCCACGTACCTTGTACTTTGTTTA
>LSQX01006361.1_pt2 | contig 22871 bp, 14 predicted proteins | sample 654561 | NCBI WGS metagenome assembly LSQX01 (sample SAMN04489861, study PRJNA283612) | anaerobic digester metagenome | isolation source: 4 biogas reactors fed with cattle manure at either 37C or 55C with and... | place: Denmark: Kongens Lyngby | collected 2014
CGTCTGCCGGGATATCGTCGGGCAGAGGGCTCTCCGGTTCGCCTGCTGGTTCTTCAGGTTCTTCCGTTTGTACGGTTTCCAGCACCGTCCTGTGTTCGTCAACTTGTTTAACGTCAGCCGGGATCTGCGCAGCGCCAATCAGGACAGGCAATTCGCCCTTGTCTGAAGAAACCCCTTCCGCTATCGCTTCTATTTCAGCAGTTGGCAGTTCTGGTTGAACAACTGATTCCTCGCCTGCAGGAAGTTCTGTTTTACTGATTGAACCCTGTTCATTATCTGCTGCAGCCTCGACATATGTACGGTTCATGGCGGATTTGTACTGGTCGTAGGTGAAAAAAGATATAAAACCTATTACCAGAGCATAGAACAGGATTGTCACGCTAAGGGTAGACCTGGCTAACAGATACGGAAGGAGTGCCGCTAAAACATAGGCGCATATTGTGGCCGCAATATACAGTTTTCGCGTGTAATTATCCTTAATGAAGGCTAAAATCAGAACAATAAGAAATATGTTTATAGTCAATAAGAACTCTTGGTATTGCAAGCAGCATTCCTCCTGAGACTATCTAAGGTATTTTCGACATAATGAGCTATACTTCCTTTTCGATTTGGTTATTCAATGATTGTTTTTCCGGTTTTACTGAAAAATAAGAAATCTTTTGCCAATATACTGCAAGATTCTCTAAATATACCTAATCTCCTCTTTATATTGTGCTTAAATTTAGGAGAGAATTGCTTTGAGATTAGGCCGGCTTAAAAGTGGTGTTCATTGGTCGCGAAGTATAGTTTAATTTAGAAAACAGCGAGTAACAGTTTTTGGGGAGGGAGTCTGATGAAGCAGTATTTGACCGATGAAGTGAGGACAAGGTTGTTGGCAGATGCTTACCGCCGGGGATATGATTATTTGCCCAGATGGAATGCCTGTGCTCCCACTACCTTTGCTGCGGTGATGGACACTTTGGGATATGCCGGAGACCAATTGGTCCGGGATATCTGGAAAGCCAGCGTAGGACTGACCGGAGGGACCGGAAACATGGCGGTGGGAACCTGCGGTGCGGTAGCCGGAGCAGCAATGGCCGTCAGCCTCAGCTTTGATTACGGCCGGGAACAGATAGAACAGGATAATAACAAAATGTTACTTGTAAATAAAGCGGTAGCGGAAATGGGGAAACAGGTAAAAACTCTTTTCGGCCATATCGTATGCCAGGAGATTCAATTCCACAACTGGGGGAAGGCCTATCACTTTTCCAATCCCGGTGTGCTGCGAGAGTTCAGTGAAATGGCCATGAACAGAAGTGGCATGGCGGGATGCCAGGAAGTAACCGGAACTCTGGCCCGCCTGGCAGTTGAGAAAATACTGGAGTACAACCCCCGGTTCGTGAGACTCTAACAAGTTAAGCCGAGCCCTCCGTCAGGGTCTAACAACCAAATACCTTATAAGCAGGATAATTGCAGCAGTTGTGTAATTTAATTGTTAATGGTTTTTGTGAGCCGGAATGGTTCCGTGTTGATGCATGGCCGCGATGGTGAAGCAGGGAGAATGGATTGGATGAGAAAGAAGCAATTTGTTAAGGATTTACAGCTGGGGGATATCGTCGACAGCCAGTTCCTGGTAGTGAGCAAGAGGTACCTGAACTTCAAGAGAGCTATGGGCAAATACCTGGCTCTTACCCTGGCAGATCGGACGGGCGAGATACAGGCCAAAGTATGGGAGCAGGCCGAGGTTAAGGGGAGACGATTCCGCAGCGGCCGTGTTGCTCATGTTACCGGCGAGGTCGTCCTGTTTAATGACCTCCTTGAAGTACACGTCACCGATATTGCTGAGACTGAGGATTATAACCGGGATGATTTTGTGGTGGTGGATGAAGGCCGCATCAGCGCGATGGCGGCCGAACTGCGGAAGATTGTAGCATTGATACGGCCGGGCCCATGCCGGCAGTTGGCGGACGCGTTTCTGGAGTCGGAGTGGTTCAATCTATTCTGTTATTCACCGGCCGCCCAGAGCATACACCACAATTACCCGGGCGGGCTCCTGGAACACTCCCTGGGGGTGATGAAGATCTGCCGTGCCGTGGGGGAACAGCGTGAAGGCATCAACACTGACCTCCTGGTTACCGGTGCGCTGCTCCACGACGTCGGCAAGGTGCGAGAGATAGCCTTCGATCCCGGGATCGAGTACACTGACGAAGGCAGACTCCTGGGTCATATCGTACTGGGAATCGAGATAACCGGCGATCTTTTGCGACAACACGGGATCGGGGATCAGGAGTTCCACAATCGTATTCTGCACATGATTGCCAGTCATCACGGGGAATACGAATGGCAATCGCCCAAGCGTCCCAAGTTCCTGGAGGCCCGGGTACTGCATCTGGCTGATATGATGGATGCCGATATCTATAAATACCAAACTGTCGAAGCCGATGAGGATGGAAGCCGGTGGTCCGCTTACCGCCCGGGCATCGGCTACCGCGTTTACCTGGGAACTGATTAATCGACATCCGGCTTGAAGCTGTCTTTGCGTATTAATGGGCACCGGTTATCGCTTTATCGCCGGTTACAAAAAAGGTGCCCCTGGTTTTGGCCAGCAGTTTCCGGTCCTGGTTGTACAGGTTGGCTTCCGCTACCACGGTCGTGCGGCCTGCATGTATGACGTAAGCCTCCGATATGAGTTCGGAGCCCTCGAATATGGGGGCGAAATAGTTTACAGTCATATCAAGCGTTACCGAGCCTTCCCTGCCCAGAGAAGCAACCGCCCATCCCATAGTGCTGTCCGCCAGGGTGGCGATGATTCCACCGTGCAGCCGGTTTTTGACCGTGGTGTATTCATGTCTTACCGTAAGTTTCATGCTGGCTTCTCCCGGCCCCAGGTAGACCAGGGTTACACCCAAAGTCTGCAAGGCCGGGATCTGCGGGAACCGGGAGCACATCATCTGGAAGAGCGTCTCGTCCAGCCCTCTGTTGATGACTTTTAATTTCTCCATCTGCGCATGTCCCCATTCTGTTTTAATTAATTCTACACCTAACGGTGAAATTAAGCACCGATCCCATTAATACAAAACAAGTACTGAAAGGTCTTGGTTTTGGCCGGGATATGATGGAACAAACATAATCATATATAAACTTCTAGTAATTATAGATTTAACCTGCAATACAAATTAATGCAACTGCAAGAACGAGCATATGTTATCGGATTATGAGCCGCCCCTGTCAACTGCAATAAGAAGGTATTACCGCAAAGGTAAAATCATTCCTTTTGGCGAAGTAATAATAAATATGTGGTATGCAATATATAGCTGTTAAAATGAAAATCTGATGATGGAGTGTTAATAATGGCCATTGGTCATAGACAACGGTTAAGAGACAGGTTTATGAACAAGGAAACTGAAGCGTTAACAGATCAAACTCTATTGGAATTGCTATTAACTTACGCTATTCCACAAAGAGATGTTTGTCCTCTGGCAGAAAGGCTTATCTACGAGTTTGGTAGTTTACAGGCCGTGCTTGATGCTGAACCAAAAAGGTTAGTTAAGCAAACAGGAATTAAGGAATATACGATCGTTTTAATTAAACTGGTAGATTTTATAGCGCGAAAATATTCAATAGGGGGAGAAACCGAACCGGAGGAAAAACCGAACCAAGTATTCCAGCCGAGTCTGGACGAGATGCCTTATCCCGCTCCCGTTCCCTCTTCCAGGGTAGCTGATGCTAATCGTTCTACTTATTCTAGGCCAACCTCAAGGCGTGGAACTATGCTGTTCAGCAAATCAATGTTGAAGGAAGCTATTGAGGTGTTGCCATATCTTCCAAAAACAGGGGACATTAATGAGATAAGGGATTACCTGAGAAAAAACCTTCCTTATAATAGTGAACAGACCAGAAACAATCGAGCAAGTGATATTATTCGGCGCATGTTTCCCAACGGCAATGCCGACAACGCTCTGCGGAATTTTGCCCGAATGTTCCCCGATAGACAGGTGTTGAGAGACATATGCTTCTATAGATTTTGTCAGGCTGAACCGCTTATGCAGGAAGTATTCCAGGATTTAATACTACCGGCCATGAGTTCCGGTGAGCTAAAACGCAAGACAATATCTGCATATCTGAAAGAACGGTATCCTGATGCCGGTGTTATTAATGATTGTTCTCAAGCCATAGTCAGCGCAATGGTGGCAGGTGGACTTGCCAAGTCGACTCGGGAAACCATTACTTTTACGTATCGGGATATTCAGCTTCCCTCCTTTGCTTTTATTCTTCATAGTGAGTTTCCGGAACCGGGTATATACGATTTAAATGAGGTTGAAAACGGATTATCCTTTCGGATGATGCTCTGGCGACCGGACCGGGTATTGCCTTCAATTTATGAATTGCGCAACCGTGGCATACTGCCAAAAATCTCAGAAATAGACAGTATACGGCAGTTTAGCACCAGGTTATCTCTCGAGCAGCTTGTCCGGATTATGGCTGATGAAGAGGTGTTTTAGGTGACAGATACTGAAATCATCGAGCAATTGATAAGAAGGTTAACTATTGCCGTTGGGCGTCATCTATATGGTATTCTTGGAAGCTACCATGCATTGGAAAGGTTTACAGCGAATCTGCAGCAGGCACGAACTCCGGACGGTAAACGATTTCCGAAACCCTTATCTGTTAATCGGGGGATTCTCGAATCAATACCTGATGACGAGTTTCGCGAACTGGTAGAGGACGAGCCCCGCAGACCGGAACCCGTAAGGCAACACGTGCAACAGTCGTTTGAGGCTTTTATTAGGTCGAAGCTGAAAACAAATCGTTTGCTGGTCCTAAGCAATTTGGAGATGGTATTCGCCTATAACTTGGAACTAAATATTCTTAGAACCTTGGCTGCTGATGACAACCGCATCATATTGCTGCTTCCAGGGCGAAGAGAGCGTGGGAATATTGTAATGTTTTCCGGTCTAGTAGATGGCACTTATACCCTGCCATATAACTTTATAGCTGAGAACAATTTGTGGAAGTTGGAGGAATAAACATGGGAAGCCTAGATGAACTTTTGTTGGCACGAAAGAGTCTTGATGAAATCTGTGCCGTACCAGACAAGATTATCTCGGTCTATTCCCTGGAGAAGCATATTTGGGCGGATTCTAATTCGGTGGAGGCCAGACGTTTACGAAAGGCTGAAAAAAAGACGGTTGAGGAGTTTCAGATATCTCCCGTTCGACACTTTCTGAACGACATTCTGCGCAATATGGCCGCACCGTACAAACCGGAGAGAAAGGAAAATCCCATCGGGCAGGGCTATTGGATACAGGCCGAATTTGGATCCGGGAAATCTCATCTGTTGTGTTTTCTCGCCGCACTTGCTCTCGGCGACGTGGAGATATGGGAGATTATAAAAAACAAGGAAGCCGACTATGGCCAGGGCAAGCGAGAATCGATTTACCGGTTTTGGGAAGAAGGCTTGAGGAATAAAAGCACCGGAAAAAACAAAGGGATCTTTGTAGTCGCCAGGACTCTGGTAGGGTCAGGCGGAGGAGCAGTCGGCATATCCGATAAGGGTAAAAGGCTTAGTGAGTACATACTGGAAAGTATAAAAGAGCAGCTTTTGCTTGAAACCGGAAAGAACCTTTCTCTGTATCCGGCTGAGATACTCGCCGATCGTTTCATAAACCAGGATTTGGATCGGTACCGAAAGGATTTAAAAAAATTTCTTAAAGACCCCAACTACTTTGCTGAAGATGCTTTTGAGGATATCGATGATTTTATAAAGGCCATTCAGCAGAACAAGTCTCCTCAGTATAAGCAAAGCTGTGGAAGCAAACTGTGGCGCTTTTATACCGAATACCTGAAGGTGCATCCACAAGTGCCGGCTGAAACTGAAGAAGTCCTAAAACATGTAATTCAAACCATCCTTGCCGAAGGATACACTGGAGTTCTATTGGTACTTGACGAGATATCTCTGTTCATGAAAGACCGGGACAGTGATCAGCGGGTTGATGATGAAAAAACCCTGGTGATTTTGGCCAACCGACTGGCCAAAATACATAACCTGCCGGTGTGGACAGTCTGTGCTGCTCAACAGGCTATTGAAGCCAAACCTGGATTGGGAGTAAAGAACATTATTGCCGATGACAGGTTGAAACTGGTGCCGCTGCTGCAGAACCCCAAAGACTATTATGACATTGTTTTATCAAGAGTCCGCGAAATCAAGGATCCCGATGCGATACACAATTACTATCTTTACTACGGCAGTCACTTTACATGGCCGAAAAGTATTGGGGAACAGGAATTTGCCCATTTTTTTCCTTTCCACAAACTTGCTCTGGAGGTCTTAAGGGATGTAACCCACGAACTGACTACCGCCAGGTCGGCTATTCACTTTATGCACCAGACATTGAAACACCAGATAAAGATAAAAGGTAATGAACTTATACGCTTATGGGAGCTCTTTGACGAGGCAGTTGAATATGAGGAAGACCCCAGCGGAACCCATGCCGGGTTGGTGGCGATAAAGACTAAGCGCGAGACGGAATACCGGGCTTATCAATCCTGCCGCAAGCAGATTGAAAGCCTGACCAAAGGCATTCTGAAGGTTAACCGGGATCGAGCGATCAGGGTTATACAAACCTTATTCCTTTATTACATTGCCCGGAGTAGGCAGCAGGGTTTGTCAGCGGAGGAGCTGGCAAACGCGGTAATGATTGAAGGCCGGGCAGATGCGACCCCGGATGAGAATATTCAACACTATGGGATTCTTGGTGATGCGTTAAAGAAAGAACTCCCACAAGTTGTTGAGAGCTTAGATGAAGAGAACACGTCTCGCTATCGTTTCGAACCTGTAGTTGTCGGGATCGATCCTAATCGTGAGTTTCAAAAGGCACGTGATGAAGCGGAAAGCAATGATGATATACAGCGCGAATCATGGTTTAAGCTTCTTGCATTGCGTGAATGGAAAGTAAAAACACGGTTGATGAATATAGACCTGATAGGTGATGTTAAATCTATTTTTTGTGATATTACATCATTTCCGGGGCAAAATGGAAAAATCGTGGAACTGAACTGGCAGAATCGGCAGATTTTTGGCTTGGCAACTATGAGGGATATTACCAGGATGGTTGCGGAAGGCCAGCAGTTTTCCCCGATTGTATCCCACCAGGATGACCTTGATTTCTGTGTCGTGGTTGCCAATCGGCCGGTGTCCGAAAAAACCCTGTCAACTGCGATCAAAAAGCTGCCCGACAGACGTATTCTGCTATGGACTCCTGATGAGCTTAACCATGATGAAAAGACCAGGCTTCTTGATTTTGCGGCATATCAAAAACTTATATCGCAATGGGGAGGAAATGACAGTGAAGACTCAGTGGCGGTAATTAACTGGGTGGCCGGGAGGCTGCAAACAGAGATTGGTCAAATCGCGGGGATAGTTCGAAGCAGCTATGGCAGGGGTCGATTTGATGCGATCAACAATACCCAGATAGATTTTCGCATGGTCGGTGATCTGGAAGCCGTTATTAGCAACCCTGTAGACCGTGTCTTGTCAAGTGTATATGAATCAAGGGATATAAGATTCAACTCTCCCGCTCCCTTCAAGAAGGAAGATGGGATTAAGATTATCAATGGTATTATTCGGACGGGAAGCATACCGAAGGGGGTTAAGCCGAACCAGTACATTAGTGCGGTTCAAAATTTTGGCCAGGGTCTTGGAATAGTTAAAAGAAATGCTGAAAGGGTACTCGATGTATCCAATAATAAATACGTTGACGATATCTGGTCCTTCATTGATTCCAAACTGGTCGACGACGGACAGAGCATGGCAATTGACACCATATACAGGAATTTTATGGGGGTAGGTGGGCCTAAGGATTACGGATTAACCCGTCGCATAGTTCAGATATACCTCCTGTGTCTGGTGCGGATCGGTAAGATCCAAATAACACTGGGGACAAAATCTGGTCTGACAATTAGGACTCTGGACTACTCCAATATGGAATCAATTGATTTTTCTGCCAAGGTCCTGGATTCCTTTGAACGGATTCAAAAGGTAGCGAAACCGGAGAATTGGGAAGTATTACGTCCTTACGCCGAGAAACTATTAAACACGTCAATCCCTTCTACCTACGATGATTCTGTGATAGCCGATTATCGACTTCAGCTTAAGGACTTATTCCGTAAGGAAAAGGATGCGTCACAGCATGCTGCTGAAAGAGCTGCGAGCGTATTCTCGTTTCTGGGGGTACCGAACCCGTACGAGAAGGAATTGCAACAGTTTACCCAGCTGTTCAACACTGATATCGAAAGTGGTAATGATATCGACTCCATTCTGTACGGGTTAAAGAAAGCCTTTGAATACCAGGCATTCGATACCAATAGACCGTTGGAACCCGAAATAGCCGATCTGGCGATCAGGCTTGCTAATTATCGCAACATGCTTGCGTTATTGCAGTATGAACAGGAATTGCGTGTGGGGAAAACATATACCCGTTTGAGCTTGCCGGACATATCCACTACCAAAATAATTAAACGGGCTCAGCAAAAACTTAATGATAAAATCTCCGACCTACAGCCTTACATTGATTCCCACGTCAAGTTAAAAACTGAACTTTTAGGGAGCAACCCTCCAGGAGCTGGAGAAAAGGATACCATCGAGGTGCTGATCCGAGATTATACTGCGATGTATGTTGCTCTTCATGACCGGGTCAGCGATAAAAGTGATGAGACTCGTCGGCTGTTAGATGCTCTGTTGCAAAGTGATGAGTTGGTGGCCTTCATGAAACTAGAGCGCATCACAGCCTTACAGCCGCCAGTTTCCGATGTTATAACTAATAGGCTGAAGGAGTTGAGAAAAGTCGTATTCTCGTGTTCCAATCCTTCAAAAGCATCCATACAGGAGCAACTGCGCTCCGGTCCGGTTCATGAATGTGGTTTGACATTAATGAATGCGGAAGAGTATTTGTCCGCTGCCGAAAAAGCAGCATCCAATGCCAAAGAGATCCTGGATAGAACAATTAATGATAAAATGACGGTATTTCTGAATCCGGCTATCCGTGACCGGTTGGAACAGGGGAGACATGAACCGGTGATACATAAACTCCTGGAATGCACCAGTGTTCAGGAGATTCGTTCATACCTGATTTCAGAAGTTTTAAATCGCGAAAGCATTGTTGATATAATAAATCGTTATCTTAAAAAAATAGTCCTTGTACCGGTCAAAATTGCAGATTTCCAGCCCGATTTAAAGACGGTTGAAGCACATCAGGTTTCAGGGGTGGGCGCTCAATTTGAGAGGTTCCTGCTGCGGGCTCTTGAACCAGCGCCTCAAGAGCGTGAAGAAGATGACGTTATTCGGATAATTGTACTGGAGTAGGTGTTGATGTTGAGCCTTCAGCAATGGATCTACAGCAAATTGAATTATGTTGCCGACCAGGAACGGGTTCTGGTTAGAGATCCACTGGGAATGCTGAACGAGGCTGATAGTCTTATTGATTCTTTTGCTACCGAAAAGGGATTTACGGTTGTCAGAGCTTCGACCAACCTTGCCTTTCGCAACCACTTTGAAATGATCCTTAAGGACCCGGATATACAGAAAATAATGGTTATTGATCAAACTCCTATGCTAAGGATTCAGCAGCGTAATCTTAATTCCGCACCACCTCTTTTCTATCCGGATTTTATTTACAGGGTTACTGAGGAAGCCCGAATTGATTTAGATTTAAGACAGTATTTGCGAGAAACAACAGGTGACGATAGTTGGCCTGCATCCTGTAATGAACACCGTTATGCCCGGTTGATTGTGCCGCATATTAACGAGGTTATTAGAGCCTACCAGAATCTCCGGAAAATCGAGAGAACGCGCTTCACTGATTCCGATTTTGAGACTATAGTTGCCTTTTCGGCGCTAGGTATGCCGGAGGTTGCGTTCAAGAAACTAGGACCAGAAGAGTACTGGCGCATAGGCCTAATGGAGCATGATACTCTGGAGGAATTGAGAATAATCGCACCCCATGTGGTTACACCGATTGAGGAAGAAATCAGCAAAGCACCCGCTCCCTTCTGCTGGTTTCGGGATAAGGATCCGGAAGAGGTTGTAAGTGGTTTCTATCTCTCAACGATTCTCGCCCAACACAGTGAACAGTGGAATTTGTTGATGGCATATATTGATTCCGACTTGGCTTCCTTTGAGAAGGTAGATGTTTCAGTTATTCGGGAGGCCGCACCCCGGTTGGTCGGCATGGACATCTCTAAATCTGAGCGGTATCTCCTTCGGGTAGAAGCTATGCTCGACCGTGATTTATTGGAATTTGTACTGGTAAAGAACTTGGGGATAGATAAACCAGAGGGATTTACCTCAATTCTAATAAAGGAACGCTATTCAACGCTATTCCGCAGTCTGGCTCTACTTATGGCCCTGTCCAATTTGCTGGAAGATAAACCAGCATTCGATCAACAGAAGCAAATAAACAGTGTTTTATTCTCTCCAGAAACAGGTAGTTCAAACACTCTGGTGAATAAAAGACATTCCCGAGCCTGGACTGCACTTATTACGGCTTACCAACTGGTTACCGAGCTAAATCATTTAAGACAGAAATTAGCGACCGCTCTCAAAATGCTGGCGGTCAAAAGGCCGGCGCAGCTTGGATTTGGGTTTTTCTGGCGGTATTGGAACCAAGATGGGTTAAACCGTATTGAGTATTACCTTTCCGCCCTGGAAAGACAGGTTAACGCCGGGTTATTACCACGCCGGCGAGACGAACTGCCTGAAGTATTCGTTGAGGCATACGATCATATCCAGCGGCGGGTAAGTATGTTAAGTGATGAGCTTAGAGGCAAAATAGACCGGCTCAACCAGGGGTATCAGGATATGGTTGCCGCCCACTATCCGTTCTGGGTGCAGGGGAGTCCGGCGGAAGGAACGAATGGTACACGGCCGGTTTTGTCCAGCCAGTTTATTGGACGCTGTCTAAAACCCTACTGGGATCCGGAGAATGAAAAGGCAGTAATACTGATCTTTGATGGAATGCGGTATGAGATCTGGGATCTATTTATGCGCAACATGATGACTGATTACATGGAGATTATTGAAGAGTTGCCCGGTTCGGCATTGCTTCCTACCGAAACCCATATCAGCCGTAAAGCAATATGTGCAGGCACTTTTCCCGATGAATTTGACAGCCGTTCGGCAGAAAATAAGCTGCTGGAGCAGAGTCTGAAGGATTATTTCGGTATGCCGTTGCAGGTGGAGGCTATTGTGCCCGATGGGCTGGGAACGGGCGAAACCGTTCATTATCGGGCAGGAAACCTGGAGGTATACATATTTGAGCTGTGTGATACCGAATTACATAAGATTAAAATAAAGAAATTGGATGACAAACGCGAGGTTCCCGGTCGCCCACTGGCCTTTATTTATGAGCAGCATATCAAGAATATAATCGACAACGAGGTAATGAGCATCCTGCAGAGTATATCACCTGATACCAAGGTTTTTATAACCGCGGACCATGGATTCGCCAGAGTTGGCCGACGGGCCATCTGGTTTGAAACATCCGACTTAAATGAGGCCAAAGACTGTTCCTACCTGAATTGCTTTCTACGAAGTGGATTGAAGGACATAGATCTTCCCCAGGATGTCAGGAAGAACATTATTGTTTTCACCCCGTCGCAGTTGAGGGTACCCGCAGGTGAAACTATATTTAACAGGAATACCGGGATGGAGGTTAACAAACAGTATCGTACTGTGGCATTCCCCCGGGTGGGCTACTCGTTTAAGAGGAAGGGATCACCATATAACCCTGATGCCTATTCCCATGGCGGTATATCATTAGAGGAAATGATGATCCCTATGATTATTTTGAAAGTGCGGTCACAGGATCAAGGGTTGTTAAGCCTGGGTCCCTTGTCGGGACCGATGGAGGTCGTGGAGGGAGAGATGATCGAATTCAAAATGCGGATTTCCCGCAGACCGGGCGGTGTTCTCTTCGCGGATGAACTCCGAGTAGATGTGGATGCCCGCTACGCAGCCGACACGGAACAGTTCTCCCTGCCACACCAGGTTGTCTATGTGGGAGGTGGAGACGAGACCATCACGTTTAATTTCAGACCTGACGCGGGGGACGCGTCGGATACGGAGCGACGAAAAGGTCTGATGCAAAGAGTATTGACTGTTGAGGTGAGTTACAAAGACGGTCAGCGCACAGTACGTAAAACCCGAAGCCGTGAATTCACTGTAAAATTGAACTCCGAGCGGATTATCCGTCGTGTTCCACCCCGGTTGGGGAATATCCTTGGAGTGGCACCAAAAAACATGAGGTGATGAAATGAGCAAACATAGCAGTAAGAATGTAATAGAGCAGAAACTGTTCAAATCCAAAGTGGCAAAGATGCCCGAAGGATATTACTCAGGCGACCAACCCAACCCTAACCTGCGTGCTTTTGTGGAAGCTCATTTAAGGGAAAAGCCTTATGACCCTCGGAGCGACACTTATAATGTGTCCGCGTTTGATAAGCCGATTGAGACCACCAAAGCTACCGCGATATACAACATGCACACCTACTGGTCAAAAAAGCCTCATGACGCCATCAGGCAGTATATTCGCCACTACACAGAACCGGGTGACCTGGTGCTGGATCCCTTCTGCGGCTCAGGGGGTACCGCTTTGGCAGCTCTGATGGAAGGCAGAAAGGCCATAGCAATTGACCGCAGTCCGGCGGCAACCTTTATCACCAAAAACTACTGCACTCCAGTAGATGTTGATGAACTAAAGGAGGCGTTTGAGGAACTAAAGGAACGGGTAAAGCCGGAGTTACATTGGCTGTATGAGACCCGCTGCGACCGCTGTGGGGGCAAAGCTACCACGGCTTATACCGTATACTCCCAAGTTTTTGAATGCCCACGATGTTTGAGCCGGGTGCCGCTATTCGATTGTGTCGAGGTTAAGGAAAGAAACAAAGCCGGGAAGTGGAAGAAGATAAAAGCCTGCCCGTACTGTCTTGAGCGGGATGTGGTGGAAGAGATTAGCACCCGCGGAGAGAAATACGGATCGGTACCGGTACTGGTAAGCTATATATGTGAAGAAGGCTGTAAACCCAAGCGCGATTCCAGACGGCATAACGACTCGGATCCGGATAAACGTGAGTACTTTGTAAAATACGACCTGGCTAAACTGCAGGAAATAGAGGAACGAGATATACCTTACTGGTATCCGACCGACCGCATGATGCATGCGCCAGATGATCAGGAGTGCTGGGGAGTAAAGTGGCGTGCTGGAACGAGCAATTTTCGAACTGTAGATGAGCTGTTTACAAAACGAAATCTATGGGCATTGGCAGTGATAAGAAATGGAATCCAAAGTGATAGCCATTTATTATTGGCCTTTAATTCTGTGTTACTGAACAGTAGCAAATTATATCGTAATAGGGAAGGTGGAGGCGGAGGGTCAACAGGAAACTACTACATAGCGCAGGAGAATCGCGAAATGAACGTTTGGAATCAATTTGAATCCAAGGTATCCGAATATCTAAGAATAAAATCTCAATGGTGCACATCTGTGATAGTTTCTACAGAATCTGCGATTAGGATGGCTACAATTAAGAATTCTTCAGTTGACTATATCTTTACTGACCCACCTTATGCAGAAAAAGTTCAGTACGGCGAGCTCAATTTTATATGGGAAGCCTGGTTGGGTTTCGATACTCACTGGCATGATGAAGAGATAATTGTCAATGAGATCAGGGGCAAGACAGTCAAGGATTGGGAAGCTATGATGCGAATGGCGATGAGTGAATGCCACCGTGTTTTGAAACCGGGGAGGTGGCTCTCCTTATGTTACCATGATACCTCAGAAGGAACCTGGACCTTGGTTCAGGATATAATGGCCGAAATTGGGTTCTTGCCGGATAAATCAGAGTCAACTTTATATATAGATACGGGACAAAAATCCTATAATCAACAGCGCGCCGACAAAGTAAACAAACGCGATCTGGTAATCAACTTCCGCAAACCGAAACCCTGTGAACTGGTGTCAGGAAGCGTAACCCTAAAAGGAACCGAGGATACCGCCACCTTTCGCGAAAAACTCCATATGATAGTCCGCGAGTACCTTACTGCCCATCCCGGATCCACAAAAGACCGCATATATGATGAGGTGGTCAGCCGGATGGTCAGAAGAGGACAGATGGAAGTCCACAATTTTGACGAGTTGTTACGGCAGGTTGCCGATGAGATTAAGGAGCCAGTAAAAAAGAATCTTTTTGAGCATGAGGAACCGAACCTTTTCGAAACCCATGAGATCGGGCGCTGGTACTTGAAAGAAACGGAAACCGTGGTTGATAAGGCTGAGACTGCCAAGGAAGACGCTGCTGCCCAACATATCGGTAGGTTCATCAGGGATTGGCTGGAAAAGCACCCGGAAAAAGAAGGTGTACATTATTCTGACATCTTTGAACACTACATAGCCTACCTAGGCACTTTAAAAGATAGACCCCGCCGTCAACTGCAAGATTGGCTTGTGGATTATTTCTATAAGACTGATGAAGGAACTTATCGTCTTCCTGCCAATGAGGAAGAGGAGAGGGCTAAGGCTCAGGGAAGGGCAGCGGGCATAAACAGGCGAATCAAGCGCTATGTAATTTTTTTAGAGCAGGGAGTCCCGTTACCCGAAAAAGAAATACCCGGAGACGCCACCATTGCCCAATGGATCCGTACCTGCAAGCGTTCCGGCTTGTACAGGGAGGGCAAGCTATTGTACGAAAAAGGCGGACTTAACCTGGAAAACCTTTCTGAAGAAGCCGCGGTAAATGTGGAAGAGGACTATCAGGTATGTGTCCGCATGCTTAACCGACCGATGGGTAAAGCCCATAAATGAGGCATGGGAGTGGACAATCCATTAGGATAACAAGCCGTTTACAGTAATGGCATGTTTGAGTAAATCAAAATGAGGTAAGACGAAAGGAGTTACCCGGAGTGAATCTGAAGCTGCGGGAGGTCTTCCCGGGGAAAGTAGTTAACAAGAGCCATACCATCAATACAGGGGTAGACGAATTCCCTCGGTATGTAGTGGAGTACTTGATCGACAACTATTGTTCTGAAGAGACCTTTCATTCCGATATGGAGATGGTTGTCCGGCGGCTAAAGGAGAACTTTGTCCATGGTGCGGAAGCTGAAAAAATACGCCATTACATCAGGGAGAACCGGCAGCATTCGGTTATAGCCAATCTGGAGGCTCGATTAGTGGAGACAGAAGACAAATACTGGGCGAGCATCGGAGCCATTAACGAAAACTATGTTAATATTCCTGAATCACTGGTTAATCAGTATCCAATGCTGCTTTCCGGCGGTATGTGGGGCACAATCGATTTAACATATGACGAGACGGAGGTTCACAACAAAAAAATTAGGCCATTCAAAGTCATAGGCTTTACTCCATTTCAGGTAAGCGTTATAGACCTTGACGAGTATATAGCGAAACGTTCAGAGTTTACTACCGATGAATGGCTGGATGTTCTTATTAATTCATGTGGATTAAATCCTGAGAAAATGACCCGACGTCAAAAACTGCTGTACCTGTGCCGTTGCATACCATTGGTAGAAACTAACGTTAACCTGCTGGAGCTGGCGCCACGCGAGACAGGAAAAACGTATCTGTACCGGAACATATCCTATTATGCCCATGTACTTTCCGGCGGAAAAGCCACTCCTGCCCAGTTATTTATTAATCTGAATACAGGTAAAATTGGAGAGGTCGGGACACGTGATGTGGTAGTCTTTGACGAAATCGCAAATACCGATTTCACCGATCCCCGGTCGTTTGTCAGCATTATGCAGGGCTACATGCAAGATGCTAAATTCAGTCGCGGGAAAAAAGAAATACTCGCGTTCGCGAGTCTGGTGTTCGTGGGTAACCTGGATGTTCAAGGGAATCTGCCGCACGAAAAGTACTATCATTTGTTTGAACCGCTGCCTGATTTCCTCCAAGTGACCGCTTTTCTTGATAGACTGCATGCGTATATTCCAGGGTGGGAAATACCCAAGTTAGGCCCAGAAAGCTACTCCCAAGACTATGGCTTTATCACTGACTATTTTTGCGAGATACTGCATGAATTACGGCGCATAGACCTGATAAGTGCAGCCCGTACGCGATTCGAAATAATAGATGCTGCCAAGACCACTCAGGGAGTGTCTGGAAGGGACCAGCGGGCGATTTTGAAGAATGCTTCCGGTTTGCTTAAGCTCTTATACCCGGATGGAAATGTTGCAGACGATGAACTGGAAGAACTCTTGGAACTATCCTGTGAACTGCGTCAGCGGGTAAGGGAACAGCTTCACCTCATGGCCCAGGGTGAGTATGATCGGATTAAACTTGCGGCCAGGATTTATTCATCTGGAAAGGTGGTCAGTCCTACATTGCCCGATGCAGATAGGGTTCAAAAAATAACGCTGCTTCCTGAACCTACTGTTGGGGAGGTCATCGGACTGGCGGTAGAGGGGGATCATGGCTGTATAATACACTTTGAAATGCAAGCCAGCAAGGGGAGCGGAAGGATTGTACCCCTGGGCTCAATTCAAAAGGTGATGAAGGAAAGTATTGAAGCGGCAGCGCAGTATATAAAAACTCATCATGATGAGCTAGGAATAAGCGCCCATTGGCGGGATAACTATGATGTGGCTGTTCTCGCGTCATATATGGGCATTCCCAAGGAAGGACCATCCGCTGGAGTGGCGATGGTGGTAGGTATAGTTTCCGCACTTAAGAATATTCCGGTTCGTAATGATATCGCGTTGACCGGTGAGATCACGATAATGGGTAAAGTCTTACCAGTAGGAGGTATACAACAGAAAGTCAGAGCTGCCTACGATGCCGGCGTTAAGGAGGTAATCTTGCCCAAGGAGAATCTCAGGGAAACACAAAATCTACCTACCTATGTTTTACAGGCGGTTAAGATGACCCCGGTGCAAACGATTCAGGAGGTGCTGAAAAGTGCATTGCTCGAAGCTTAACGTAGTGTCGTTAGCCGCAAATTTTTCGCCGGGTCATCGAGAGACCTTCCCGTGAATTCCTGGAATGGCATAATCAGAGCCGGTATTTGGGTTAGTTAATTATTGCGGCAGCATACTGACCTGATCATCTGCAATACACCGGAAAGGAAATGGCGATGGAAACGACGGAAATAAGAACGGTAGCTATTATTGGGTTGGGAGCGTTGGGCATCATGTATGGCCATCACCTATCCCGGGTGATGCCCTTTGAACGGCTGCGGATCATTGCCGACCGGGGACGTATTCAAAAGTATGAAAGTGAAAAGGTATATTGCAACGGTGAGCAGTGCCGTTTCAATTATGTGAGCCCGGAAGAAGATACCGTGGAACCGGCGGGTCTGGTCATCTTTGCGGTGAAGTACCCGGGCCTGACGGAGGCTGTTGAGGCGGTGAGGAAGCAGGTAGGAGATGACACCGTTATCCTGTCTACACTTAATGGAATTACCAGCGAAGAGGTGATCGGCCGCACCTATGGGATGGAGAAGATGATATACTGCGTAGCCCAGGGCATGGATGCGGTCAAAGAGGGGAACCGGATGACGTATGTTAACATGGGAATCCTCTGTATCGGTGACCTGGAACCGGGCATCATTTCGTCCCGGGTTCAGAGGGTGGCCGATTTCTTTAATCGGGTTGGGATCCCGTATGAGGTTGATACGAATATGCGCAAACGTCTGTGGGGCAAGCTGATGCTGAACGTAGGTGTTAATCAGACGGTGGCCGTATATGAAGGCACATACGAAACCATACAGCGGGAAGGGCCTGCTCGGGAGACTATGATTGCCGCCATGCGGGAGGTTATGGCGCTGGCGCCGCAGGAGGGAGTTATCCTGACCGAGGATGATCTGCGTTATTGGCTGGCGCTCTTGGGGACCCTGAACCCGGCGGGCAAACCGTCTATGCGTCAGGACCTGGAGGCCGGGAGGCCCAGCGAGGTGGAGCTGTTTGCGGGAACAATTATCGAGCTGGGCAAGAAGTACCGCCTTCCCACCACGGTCAACCAGCTCTTGTATGACCGGATAAAAGAGATAGAAAGCCATTTTTGATGTAATACCGGATCTTCAATCGTATTGGAGGAAACAAATGCTAGAAGAATTATCCGCTATTGTAAGAAAGGCCGGCGGGATAATACTCTCTGCTGATATGAGCAAAATTCGTTTGCAGCAAAAGACCAGCCCGGGAGATTTTGTTACCTCCTGTGATATTGCCGTCCAGGAGATGCTCCGCGATGAACTGAAGCGACTGCTGCCAGAGGCCCGGTTTATCGGCGAGGAAAGCAGCCCGGAGGACATTAATACCGAGGGCTACTGCTTCATTGTCGATCCCATTGACGGGACTGCCAATTTTGCCTGGGACTACCGCCACAGTGCGGTTTCAGTAGCCCTGGCCTATAACGAAAAGATGGTTTTCGGGTTGGTCTACAATCCGTACCTGGACGAACTGTTTTATGCGGAAGCAGGTAAGGGAGCATTCTTAAACGGCAGCCGTATATGGGCCAGTAAACGAAGATTAAGAGACGGACTGGTCTGTTTCGGATCTTCACCCTATGACAAGACCAAAGCGGAGGCCACCTTTTCCCTGGCCGGGTTTTTATATGAAAACGCACTCGATGTCCGCCGCAGCGGCTCCGCCGCTCTTGACATCTGTTATATCGCCTGTGGAAGGTGTGACCTTTTCTACGAGATGAGTCTTTCTCCCTGGGATTACGCGGCCGCTTCATTGATAGTCATTGAAGCCGACGGGGTGATAAGCAACATGTATGGCCAACCCCTCCAGTATCGGAAAAAGTCTTCGGTTCTGGCGGGCGGACGCAATGCCTACCATGACTTCTGGCGGGTCTATCATGAATTCCTTTCCCGAAGAACAGGTGATGATTGAGAACGGGATGGCGGGGCCCAATCAAGGCTCCGTAAACATGGGGTAATAGGGCAGGTGGTAGGTAAATTGTATAAACAGGTACAAGGCGATGAAATAAATGATGACTGTAAGGAACAGCAGGAACGGCTTGTGTTCCCAGCGGAAGTCCAGGAACTCGTTTTCGACATAGGCCGCCGTTAAGCCTGATGCCAAAGTAATCGCCACTGCATAGGTGATCTGCAGCCAATCCGGGGTAATCCTGCCCCATAAGGCTACCGACAGGTAGAAAAGCAGGAAGAGGAGCACCGGGATAATAAGAACTCCGGTTAACCTGGAACTGAAGAATCGTCCCCAGGACAAGACCTCCCGCTTAATCCCCAGCCAGATAGCTTCCAGGAGAACCAGCAGGCTGGCTGCGTAAAAGCCTACTTTCAAGTGTTCCCAGGGAGACTCCGATACGGCAAATACCGGCAGGTGCTGGACGTGACCGCCAAAATGCAAGGCGGTATATACTCCCAGGAAGATCAGAGATTTTAGCACGATATACCGTGCACTGCGCTTGTTCAAAACCTCTCACCCCCTCTAACCTATATTAGCATTAGCATGCGCAATACTCTCGACAATAATTAATGCGGTGATTATTTTTAGGGGGAACATGCAATTGCGTTGCTGGTGCCTCTTGTACAGTGAATGGGATAGCGTACCGCCGGGAGAATTTTCAAGCAGGCCCGAAGGAACAAGATGAGGCGTTGTCGCCCAGGACCATATTGGTATTCGGGCATGAAAGCGCTACACTAAGAACAGCATGATAAATGATCTTGGGCCCGGCATTACCGCACATAAGCGAATGGCATTTTGTAGGTCATAATTGTTGCCGGCCAGGCGGGCGTTAAGTATGAAAACAGCAGGGGAGGGCGAGTTAATGGATGTGTACGAAGTATTAAGAGAGCGCCTGGATGCCTGTCCCCCAGGAGCCCCTCAATCGGAAACCATGTATAAGATCCTGCGACTCCTTTTCAGTCCGGAGGAAGCGGAAATCAGCTGCCGTCTAAAATTCACTCTGCAATCGGTTTCTGAGCTGGCAGCCAGGACGGGTTGGGAGGAAAGCAGACTGGAAAAGGTTTTGGAGGGACTGGCCGACCGGGGGGTAATCCGGGGTGTAACCAGGGAAAACAAAACAACCAGGTATTCTCTGCTGCCGATAGTGCCAGGCTTTATGGAGTTTACCCTCATGAGACGAGACCGGGTGGCCGACTACGATGAGTTGGCCCGGTTGTGGCACCGCTGGACTCAGGAGGCTTATTCGGTACCAACCCCTCTGTTCCGAATAGTACCGGTTCAAGAGGCGGTACCGGTCAGCACCGGTTTTCTGCCGTATCAACAGGTTTACGAAGCGATCAACCAGGCTGATTACATATCCGTGACCACCTGTGCCTGTCGGGCTTCTGCCAGAAACTGCGACCATCCACTGGACAACTGCATCAATTTGGGTCATATCGCGAAATACCTGGTTGACCGAGGTCTGGCGCGACAGATTGAGCGAGATGAAGCCCTGCAAATCCTGCAACAGGCGGAGGAGACGGGATTGGTACACTCATTCAACAACTATGAGCAGACGTTGTCAATCTGTAATTGTTGCAGCTGCTGTTGCTCCAACCTGCAGAGTGTGAAAGACCTGGCTCGACCCAATACAGTAGCCAATTCCAGCTACGAAGTCAGCTTCGATCATACTCAGTGCATCGGCTGCCTGTTGTGTACTGAAAACCGTTGCCCGATGGGAGCCATATCGCCATACCAAGACATCGTCGCTGTCGATCTGCAGCGCTGTATCGGATGCGGACTGTGCACAACCGTCTGTCCCAGCGATGCTCTGGCGATGAGACCGAGAGAATATGCTCCCGACATACCCAAAGACGGCAAAGAACTGATGAAAATCCTTCTGGAACAGACCGGTCGAACGGAGCATTTTCATAAGATAAATAACGAATGAGACTTAGGGTCTTTGGCTTGTATCTGGTTATGGGCGGGAAAAGGGAAACGTTTTGAAAAAACCGGATTCAAGGTGGTTGGTTGACGACCGGGGGATGCTCGCGGCTTCAGAGCAGAGGGAGAAAAACCTTATTCAATGTGGGGTGGGGGCCGGAGTACCCGATGGAATGAATAAAAGTGTTTGCAAAAGCGGTGAGGGAGGAATGGAGATGGATGATAATCTGCTCTGGGTATATGAACAGAGGTGTAAAATGGCGGTTGCTTCCCTGCAGAAGAACGGCTTCGACGCGGTCTATTGTAAGCGTAGGGAAGACGCCTGCCGGAACATAATTGATGAAGCCCGTAAGGCCCGTACTATCGGTTTCGGCGGCTCGATGACCGTGCGTGAGCTTCAGCTAGAACCCGAGCTGGAACAATTAGGGGTGGAACTACTGCAGCACAATAAACCGGGATTGTCAGCCGAAGAGAAGTTGAGCATCAGGCGCCGGCAGTTAACCTGTGATCTTTTCCTGACCGGCAGTAATGCCGTTACCCTGAACGGGCAGCTGGTCAATGTCGATGGGGTCGGCAACCGGGTGGGTGCGATGATGTTCGGTCCCAAGCAGGTGATCGTGGTTATGGGACGGAACAAGATTGTGGAAGATGTACATGCAGCAATAAAGCGGATAAAAGCGGTTGCCGCTCCCGCCAATGCCCGTCGCCTTAATCTGAAACTGCCCTGCGCAGTTACCGGTCAATGCAGTGAGTGCCAGTCTCCGGAGCGTATATGTCGGGCGACGGTCATTCTTGATAAAAAACCCAGCCAGGCGAATATCAGAGTCCTGATCATCAACGATGATCTTGGTTACTGAGCAGCCGGGAAGACAGGCCCTTCCTTGCCGGCTCATAAAAATGGCTTCAAACCCGGTCAGACTCTTCCCTTATTAATAAAGGCTGCGGGGCCGGTAGTTTTTTCATCTCGCGAAATACGAAGATGGCGGTAATAAGGACCGATAACCCGTCGGCAATGGGTGCGGTTCTCCACACCCCGTCAATGCCCCAGAAACGGGGGAGAATCAACAAGAGCGGAATAAACAGCAGGACCTGGCGGGACAGGCTGAGTACGGCCGCCGCCCGGGCCTTGCCCACCGCCTGAAAGTAATTGGCTCCGACAATCTGAAAGCCGATCACAAAGGTCATCGCAAAATAAACGACCATAGCTTCCGCAGTCATTTTAATCAGCGCGGTGTCTCCTCTGGAGAATGCTCCCGCTATCTGCTCCGGCCAGAGCATCATAATCAGACAACCGGTAACTGAGATGCAGCTGGCGGATATTATAGCTTTCTTCAGGGTTTCCTTAACCCGGTCGGTCCGACGGGCACCATAATTGAAACCAATAATCGGCTGTGCACCCTGGCTGATACCCAAGATAGGCATGAAAAGCAGGGTGATTATGCTCATAAGGATACCGACCGCGGAGAGGGCCAGATCGCCGCTGTAGAATGTAACCGTCTTATTCAGTATTACCTGCTGCACACTGTTGGCAAGCTGCATGGCAAAGGGAGCAAAACCGATAGCCATAATGCTCATGATAATAGGTACGTGGGGGCGGAAGTTCTTCAGCCTCAGCTTGACCACGCTGCGTCCGGTAAAGTAGTAGCTTAAGACCCAGGCCGAGGAGCATACTTGGCCGATGACCGTAGCCAGGGCTGAGCCTTTAATACCCAATCCCATTTGAAAGATGAAAACGTAGTTGAGGATGACATTGATCAAGGCACCCAGGATCTGTGTTGACATGGCTCGTACTGGATTGCCTTCCGCTCTGATGAAATTGTTCATACCTATGCCCAGGCTGCCGATAGCGGAGCCCAGCATCACGATGTCCATGAAATCACGGGCTAAAGGCAGTACCTCGGAACTGGCTCCGAAAAACCTCAGAATCTGATCAGGAAAGGCAAAGTATACCAGCACAGAAATTAAAGGCAGGAGAATAAGCAGAGCGGCGCCGTTGGCACATACGATCTCCGCTTCCTCTCGTTTC